>ENA-ORSR01000072-ORSR01000072.1-human-gut-metagenome-genome-assembly--contig:-NODE-72-length-80804-cov-3.995740_pt1 | contig 80804 bp, 103 predicted proteins | sample MGYA00241901_ERZ509166 | MGnify/ENA primary metagenome ERZ509166 (study PRJEB26280, sample SAMEA2338860) | human gut metagenome | biome: human gut; feature: human-associated habitat; material: faeces... | reverse complement strand
TACACCAGAATTGCAGCAAAACAGGTAAATTCCGGCGCATTGATGGCAGATGCTTGGCACCATCGTTCTGATGCCCTGTCTTCCGTAGGCAGTTTGATCGGTATCGGCGGCGCAATGCTGGGATTCCCCATCTGTGACCCTATTGCCAGCGTAGTCATTTCCCTGTTCATCATCAAAGCGTCTTATGATATTTTCAAAGATGCCATTGATAAAATGGTGGATAAATCTTGTGATGAAGAAACAGAAGAAAAAATGCGCCGGTTAATTGAAGAACAGCAGGGAGTTTTAAAAGTGGATGTACTGCGCACCAGATTGTTTGGGGCAAAGATGTATGTAGATATTGAGATTGCGGCAGACGGAGATATTACCTTGAGAGAAGGACACGAAATAGCACAGGTTGTTCATGATAAAGTAGAGGAGGAATTTCCTCTGGTGAAACACTGCATGGTACATGTAAATCCATTATAAAGGGGGGAAATAAATGAAAGCATATCAGTTAAAAGTACAGATTAAAAATTCACATCCGCCTATTTGGCGAAGAGTTATAGTGCCTTCCGGTATTACTTTTCAGTATTTATCAGAAATATTGAATGTGACTATGGGATGGATTGGGTATCATTTACACAGTTTTGAGCTTTTTCATTCAGGTATTTCGGTTGAAATGAAGTCAGACGAACTGAATTTTTTTGATGCTATGGATAATAAAAGTCTGGATGAACAAGAAACTGTGATAGATACTTTTTTAGAGAAGGAAAATACCTTTACTTATATATACGATTTTGGAGATTTCTGGGAACATAAGGTTACTGTGGAAAAGGTCTTATATGATTATGAATATTCTTATGCTCAAGTCTTAAAATATAAGGGTGAAACACCTTATGAGGATTGTGGAGGTATATATGGTTATTATGAAATGCAGGATATTTTAAGTAACCCAAAACATCCTCAATACAAACAGACAAAAGAATGGGTAGAAGAGCAGATTATTCAGAAGTATGATTTAGAGAGCATCAATGAAGTGTTAAGTGAGTTAAAAGGGATGAATTTTGATGCAACTTTAAAAGAAATTTTAACAGAATACTCAAAACCAGAGTTGGTGGAAATTGCAAAAATACATCACTTATCCGGTTATTCAAAATATAAGAAATCGGATTTAGTGGAATTTTTAATAAAAGAGCTGTTGAGTAAAGAGGTTATGTGCAGGTATTTCAGATTTTTAAATGAAGATGAAATCCAGTTTTTAGAAGGAGATGAGAGAACACGTAAGGTTTTTCTCCAGGATACGAGATATGTGTACTTATTAGAAGGAGGTTATGCAGGAGTCTATGCAGACTGGGAAGATAGTGTATTTTGCTTGCCGGAGGAAGTAAAAGCTGCTTATAGAGAAAACTGTACAGAGGAGTGGAAGAAAGAACTTCGGGAAGAGGAAAGGTTTTTGATGTATTTTAACGTGGCAGCAGAGCTTTATGGAAATTGTCCTGTAGAAAATGTAGTAGAATTATATAAGAGAGATACAGGAATAGAAAAAGACGAATTTTCTGTGTTGGCTTTTCTAAAAGATGTTCCGAAAAACAAAAAATGTTTTGTGCTGCAGGGTAACCAAATCGTATTATCATTATATAAAGAAAAAAATGAATACAACAGACTTCTCAGAGAACAGCAGGGAGAGGATTTTTATATTCCATCCCAGGAAGAAATTGAATGTTTAGGGAAGAAAGGCTATCTGCCATTTGGAAAGAATATGGAGCAGTTAAAAGCTTTCTTTATAAAGGAAGGAAAAGAAGAAAAGGAAGATGCAGAGCTTTTGTGCCGAACTATTCAGTTTATTATTCGAATTGGTGGAACAATGGAAGAAATTTTGGATATGTTAGAGAATGCTTTTTTGGAATATGATAAGGTTATGGAAGATAATAGATTAAGAGGAAAATTATTCTTTAAAATAGAAAATGTATGGAAAGAAACGAATACAGTTGTCATGCGAGGAAATGCAGAAAAGTCTGAGACATCTGCGCAGACAGCAAATGATAAGATTATTTTATTTCCTGGGAAAAAATATTAGAGAAATTTTTCTTGTAAATCATCAAAGTCTATTTTATAATAGAAACCATTCTTGATAAAATATTTCAGAGATAGAGTGTTAGGAGGAAAAAGCGTGAAAAACGAAGTAGTCATCGTTCTTGATTTCGGTGGACAGTACAATCAGTTAATCGCAAGACGCGTGCGAGAATGTAATGTTTACTGTGAAATTTATTCTTATAAAACAGATATTGAGAAAATTAAAGCAATGCAGCCTAAGGGTATTATTTTTACAGGTGGACCAAACAGCGTTTATCTGCAGGATTCTCCTACTTATACAAAGGAAATATTCGAGCTGGGTATTCCGGTTTTAGGAATTTGCTATGGTTCTCAGCTTATGATGCACCTTCTGGGAGGAAAAGTTGAGAAAGCGCCAGTGAGAGAATATGGTAAAATTGAAGTAACCGTTAATCAGAATTCTAAACTTTTCGAAAATGTGTCAGAGAAGACCATTTGCTGGATGAGTCATAACGACTATATTTCCCAGATTGCTCCGGGATTTGAAATCAGCGCTCATACAGCAGACTGCCCGGTTGCAGCGGTTGAAAACAAAGAAAAGAATTTATATGCAACACAGTTCCATCCGGAAGTACTTCATACACAGGAAGGAAAGCAGATGCTTTCTAACTTTGTTTATAATGTATGTCAGTGTTCCGGTGACTGGAAGATGGATTCTTTTGTAGAGGAGTCTATTCAGGCAATTCGTAAGAAGGTAGGAAATGGTAAAGTTCTTTGCGCTCTTTCCGGTGGTGTGGATTCTTCTGTGGCAGCAGTTATGCTTTCAAAAGCAGTAGGAAATCAGCTGACTTGCGTATTTGTAGACCATGGTCTTCTTCGTAAAGATGAAGGCGATGAGGTAGAAGCTGTATTTGGGCCAAATGGCCAATACGATTTGAACTTTATTCGTGTAAATGCACAGGAACGTTTTTATGCAAAATTAAAAGGCGTGGAAGAACCGGAAGAGAAACGTAAAATTATCGGTGAAGAATTTATTCGTGTATTTGAAGAGGAAGCAAAGAAAATCGGAGCTGTTGATTTCTTAGTACAGGGAACGATTTATCCGGATGTGGTAGAAAGTGGCGTTGGCGGTGAGTCTACAGTTATTAAATCACATCATAATGTAGGCGGCTTGCCAGATTACGTTGATTTTAAGGAAATTATTGAGCCACTGCGTGATTTGTTTAAGGACGAAGTGCGTAAAGCAGGTCTGGAGCTGGGTATTCCGGAATATCTTGTGTTCAGACAGCCGTTCCCAGGACCGGGACTTGGTATTCGTATCATCGGCGAAGTTACTGCTGAGAAAGTAAAAATGGTTCAGGAAGCAGATGCGATTTGGCGTGAGGAAATCAAAAAAGCCGGATTGGATAAGGGAATCGGACAGTATTTTGCAGGCCTTACCAATATGCGTTCTGTGGGTGTTATGGGTGATGAGAGAACTTATGACTACGCAGTGGCATTAAGAGCGGTAACAACTACGGACTTTATGACTGCGGAGAGCGCAGAAATTCCGTGGGAGGTTATCGGAAAGACAACAAGCAGGATTGTGAATGAGGTGAAACACGTAAATCGTGTTATGTACGATTGTACGGGAAAACCGCCTGCGACGATAGAGTTTGAATAATTAGCAAAGCCCCAGAGTGCCCTATTTATAAGGGATTCCGGGGCTTTTTTTCGTTCTGTGATGTTACAGTGATGTTAAAAATGGAAATTATCCGTTTTTTCCAAACAATTTGCTATATTTCGGTATGGTTGTATGGACCATAAAATCATCTAGTTTTTCTATGCTGCCATTAACCATTTCACAGGTACTTATTGCATCAGAGAAAACTGCCAGAACAAAATCTTTCATATCCGGATTTGGCCGGAATGTTGAGATTATATGAATAATAGAATCACCAAATGAAATTAAATCAAGGTAAGATGAAATATTGTAACCATACAATTCTTCCTCATTTATGTTTATTCCATATTTTTCGAAAATATTTCTATTGTTCTTTCGGATGTGGTCATTACCATCACTTGTCGCTTTTTTGAGAAGATATTGGCTTGCTTTCGACAACGGAGAACCAGGAACCATATTCACTTGGGCGTCATCAGGAATAATAGAATCGATTTTCTTCTCTTTTTCAGATTCTTCCTGTCTGATCAGAATCTCAATTTTATCAGCAAGAGTCTTATCAGAATCCGGATATAAGTGAGAATAGGTATCCCATGTTGTCTTGATAGAATCATGGCCGAGACGTCTTGAAATCTCTTCTATTTGAAATCCCATATTAACAAGCATAGATACATGACTATGTCTCAAATCGTGAACACGTATTTCATTCTCACCAGAACGCTTTATCATTCGTTTAAATTCGCTGTACAGTCCACCTTTTCCGTAGTAGAAGATACGATCGGTATTTTCTAATCCCATCCCATCTATGAAATCCCATATTTCAGCATGAAGTGATTCCGGTATCGTGATCTTGCGAATTCCTCGCTTGGTCTTTGGTGTCAGGAAATATTCTTTCCCATCTACCACAGCGTAGTTTTTATTTACATCTATGATTGCGTTATCACGAGGTATATCCTCTGGTGTTAATGCGAGAACTTCCCCCTCACGCATCCCGCTATAAAAAAGGATTTTAAAAGCCACTCTGTAGTGGGATTTCTTTTCATATTCCAATGCTCTATTGAATTGCGCTTGAGTCCAAAAGTTCATCTCTTCAGCTCTGTTCTCTCCAATAATTCCTGCAATCTTGCAAGGATTACTAGGTAACTTATAATAGCTTACTGCATAATTCAGAGCTGCAGACAACTGAGCATTGATAGAATGTAGGTATGTATCAGCATAAGGCTCTCCGTTTTCGTTGCGATAATTAAGAAGAGTGTTTTGCCAATGCCTAATCATGTTTTCATCGATATCACAGATTCTGATGTTTCCAAAATATGGCAAAAGTTTCGTTTCTACCATATATTTTTTGTTTTTTAATGTGGTAGGCTTTAGCCTTGTTCCTAAATCTTCCAGATAGTTAGCTGTAAGTGATTGGAAAAGGATATTTGGACTTTTTGCGAATTTATCAAGATATAATCTTTCGTATTCTTTTGCTGCACTCTTTGTGTCAAAACCTCTTTTACATTTGTGCTGACGTACACCCATCCAATCTTCGTAATAGAAGTTCGCATACCATTTTGTCTTTCCGTTCTTTAATGTGTACTTATATGCAGGCATATAACAAACCCTCCTGTTTCGTGATTGCAGAAAAAGGAAAGAATTCAGAAGAAATCTTCCTATTCATTCATCATCTCTTCTAATAATCCCATGAAACGACGTCTATGAGACTTGTCCATTCCACGGAAATAACGAAGGACATCCTCTTCATCCTCGTTAGAAACAGCAATGGCATAATTTGATGAACCGATTAAATAATCGATCGTAGTGTTTAATGCAGTTGCAATGTGAGACATTGTATCAACTGCAGGTTTTGTCTTTCCATCAACGATGCTCTTGACTAATTCAACATCAATATTGATGGCGGTTGCGAGAGCTGTTTCGTCCATCTGCAACTGGCTCATCAGCTTCGAAACTCTTTTTGAAAAGATATTTGATTGTGAGTATGGGTATTCTGATAACCATCTTGAATTGCTTTGGCCAAACAGGTAGTCTGCTGGCACACTAAAATAAGATGCAATACGAGCCAATAACTCAGGAGTAGGCTTAGAGTATTCCCTTTCTATATTAGAGATTACCTGACCGCTAGAATTAACATGCTGAGCAAGTTCAAGCTGAGTAATACCACTATTTTTTCTTAAATCACGTATTCGTTGTCCTACGTTTTGTACCATAAAAGAAACTACTCCTTTCGTGTATTGATTGGTGAATGAAATCTTATTCAGAGCGCATTCTCTGGCTTACTCTGAATTGTTCTGCATCTGGAACATCAACAAATTCAATTGTTTTATCAAAATTCTGTTTGACTACTTCTTTGATTTCATCAAGTGTTACATTGAAGAATTCTCTTCTTGTATTAACCATATTTACTTTTTTATCTTCGAACGCTTTGTGAAGTGCAGCTTCAAGTGCTGGAGCATTATCTGAGAAAATCATGGCATGCACATCAAAGTTGAAAGGAACAGAAGCATCGCCTAATTCATCGATTCTGTCCTGTGGATCCAAACGTCTTGTCATGCCAATTTTGTAAACATTTTCTCCGAAAGCACCAATGTTGGAAATAATATATACATATCCAGCTTTTTGATTTGCTTCTCTGTAGTCAATATCCTGTATAGCTTTTTCAATATCATTAAGTTTTGCTTCCAGGTCATTTTTCTTTTTAAGCAGGTCGGCATCTTCTGGGGATTCTTTTAATTGTTTCAGTAGCTTTTCATAAGCTGTGTGATAATGAGATTGTTCCTTTTCTATTTTCTTTCTTTGTTCATCAATCTCTTTTTGTAGCTTCGCTGCCTCTCGCATTTCGGCTCGTGCGGCTTTCTGTGCTTCTTTTTCCTCGTATTTCTTTGTCTGATATTCAAATGCCAAGTGTAATTCATCAATTTTGGAGTTTACATATTTAGGCGAAATAAAAATAGACATTATCTTCCCTAATTTTTCAATGGCCTCAGCTGACTGGTGTATTTTTTTGAGCGACATTTCGTAGTTATTGTATTTTACTCGATTGATTAAATCGTCGCAGTCACTATTGAAAGCTCTTAAGCAGAGCTTCTTCATATCCTTAACCATCTTTTTCCCTTGATTAACACTGCCGTTTACTGTCCATGTCGTAGAACCTTCGATTGCGGTATCTTTTTTTATCATGTCTTTTTGCTCTGTTCGAAGTTTATCGAGAGCAATTTTGTATTCCTCTGCGGTGACAAAGTTATAACGTGGCGTATAGAGCCCAAAGTCCTGAACAGAGATTGTCTCTTCGAACTCAATAATCTTTTCCTTCAGGGTGTTTATGGAATCAGACAGTTTCTCGTTCTGTTTCTCCAATTTCTCTTTCTTTGTTTCTAACTCGGCAATTTTTTCTGCTATGGCAACAGCATCCCCCATGTCTGTTTCCATAAGTTCTTTAAGATTTTCATTTTCTTTCCTTATCTTACCAGCGTTAAAAATATCGAATAAACCCATAACTTTACTCCTTCCTTTTGCTCCGGTACCACTCGAAGCTGATTATTTTGCTTCACGCATTTTGGCAGAACTACCAAGTCTGCCTATTCCTCTCAAATATCCTTTCATTTCACCTTTGAACTCCAACTGTGCTTCTTTAGGAAGACTATGTATTAAATGCAGCCATTCTGTGTCTTCTGTAGATATCAGAAAAGCATTTTGCTTTTCAGTTCCGGTTAAAATATATTCACAAGAAACACTCAAAAATTCACAAATTGGGAATATATATTTTGCTGGAGGATCTGTACCCCTGTTCTTCCAATTTGTCATTGTGCTTGTGTTGATATCGAGATATCTGCATAAATCGGCCATTTTAAGATTCTTTTCTTCTAGCAGTTGAAGAATACGTTGAATAATCATATTTGCACCTCGAAATCCCAAAATGTGAAAAAATATATTGACAAACTCACATTTGGGGATTATTATAAAAGTGTAGAACACATTTGTGATTTACAAGTTACAAAAAAATAGTTGAAAATAATCAACTAAACGATTAGTCCGACATCTCTGTTAGGAGAGCGGAATTGTTTTCCGTAATCATAGCTGCAACAGCTTGAAGTAGTGACTCAGCTGCAGCTTCGGTGATTACAGAGTAGTTAGCAGGAAGACCATTCGACGACATTTCCGCAAGAATTTCTCGATGAGCTTCTGAAAACACTTTAAAACCTATCGCTGTCAATTGAGAAGACCAATTATTTTCCATAATAGTTACTCCTTTCTTTTATTGATAACGCATACCGTTATTTTAATACATGACTACACAAATGTAAATCACAAACGTGTTCATAATTTACATAAGGAGGTGTGATAATGAAACGAATTCTTCCACCGTGGAGTAAGGCGGTTAAAAAAACATTGATTGATAAAGATATGAGCGTAAAAGATTTATCTGTTGATATTGGCATCACAAGAGAATATGTTTCACGAGTGGTGAATGCCACTGTTTATGCACCGGAGATTGCAGATAGAATAAGCAAACACCTTGGTGTAAAAACGAAGTATTGGTCATAACATTATCTGATCTACTTTTATTTTAAGACGAAAGAGAGGAAACATAAATGTCTAAATTTGCTACGAAAGCAAGCGGTAATGTTTGGTGCGAAGCTCGTTATACTGCGGCAAAGGTCAATGGAAGATTAAGCAGTAGAGAAGGGGCTGCAGAAGAATTAGGGATTGACCGAAGCAGATTGGCAAGAATTGAGCTTGACAGTACAGTTCCGTATCCAGAAGAGGTACTTCTTATGGCGGACATGTACAGAGCGCCAGAATTAAAAAATCATTTTTGCACAGAAATGTGTCCGTTAGGGAAAAATATGCCGAAAGTTGATTGCTCCAGTATCGACCGAATTGGAATCAAAGCTCTTTCATCTTTCAGGAAAGTAAACGAAGCAAAAGAACTTCTTTTGGATATTACAGAAGATGGAATTGTAGATGAAAATGAACGTGACGATTTACAAAAGATTATCGGTATTCTTGACGAGGTAGGAAGTATTGCTCAAAGCCTTAAAGCTTGGGTAGAAAAAAATATATAGGAGGGGTAAATGTGAAAACACGCGGAATCATTAAAGAGCTCTCAAAAGAAGATAGATCTTATTATGATGCGAACGATGTGATGGAAATGTTCGGAGTCAGCAAGACAAAAGCATACGATATGATTCATGTGCTTCGCCAGGAACTTGTGGATGCAGGAACGCTTTCCTCTGTTTATCCAAGAGGAAAAGTTCCTAAGAAGTATTTTGATAAAAAATGTATGGTATAGGAAGGAGGTTATAAATGTACGCAAGAATTTGTCCGGAATGTGGCTGTTACTTGGACCCGGGTGAAAAGTGCGATTGTATCGAACAAAGGGAACAGGAGCTAAAGCTTGTTGCTAAAATGAATAAAGAAATTCAGAAGCTGTTTAGCATTGAGGAAAATGGCCAATATCGAATGGCAGTTTAGGAGTGAAAGCATGAAGAAAAGGAATACAATGTTTATTTCGCTGGCCATTGCTCTTGGTGGTTCATTTACAATAACAAATCATGCAAGGCAATGGCAGCAAGCTCCGGTTCATTGTGAGATGGGAGAAATCGAAAGATTTCAAATCCTATCAGAGCCGAGAGAAATTATCATAAATGAAAAGGGTGAGAAATTTCAAGATAGATGTTCTATGGATTGGAGTGCAGATGATGCGGAAATCCTAATGAAATTAGCGATGGCTGAAGCTGAGGGCGAAAGTACCGAGGGGAAAGCAATGGTAATGCTAGTTGTTCTTAATAGAATGCTATCTTCTGAATTTCCAAATACAATTAAAGATGTTGTTTTTCAAAGTAATCAGTTTTCTTCTGTTAATGCTGGTGGAAGGTATTGGACAACGGAACCGGATGAAGATTGTGTAGCTGCATTGAGGCTGATAGAACATGGTTACGATGAGAGTAACGGAGCTCTTTATTTTGAAAGCGTGGTTGGTGATAGCTGGCACAGTAAAAATCTGGAATTTTTATTCCGGAAAGGTAACCATAAATTTTATAGATAAGGAGGATATGATTGAAACCATTTTATATTTATGATTTGAAAAATGGGAAAGATGAGGTATGGCTCATCAAGGATCCAGAAGAGGAGATAGAAGAAATCTACTGCGAAGAGGAAGAAGATGATAGCGGACCATTGCTATTACAGACATTTATTAAAATGTTAGTTCCTGCAGTTATATCGGTAGCTACATATTGGTTTTTGTGCAGGCATCTATACACACTTAGAGGTGGATATGCCATGGGAAGTGAGATTATGGTACCGCCTATAGTGTGGTATGTACTGTACAAAGTAATAGATTACATTTTTTAGGAGAGCGCAAATGGGAAAGGAATACATTGAAGAAAGACTTGGTATTGAAATCAGTGAAGAAAGATACTTAAGAGCAGAATCATACGCAAAAAGAAAGCTTCAATCACTTATCCAGCGTTATGGCGACAGCGACGGTGTTAGGCAGACACCAAGCTATCTTGCTGAACTTGTAATCGAAGCAATCAAGTCAGAACTTTTAACAGAACACACATATTTTACAATGCTAGTTACAAAGATGTAGAGTGTGTTTTTTATTAAAAGTATATACATTTTATCATGAAAAATCAAAAAAAGCAATGGAGGAAATACCATGAAAGAAGTATTAGGAAATTTAATTGAAGTTCAAAAACAGTATCAGAACTACAACTTGCTTGTTCCAACGGCAACGGATGTTCAGCTGAATCCATTTTACAAATTCCACGTTGAGGAAGTTCCTGTGGATTTATCTGACAATAGCGGTGATATTTTTAAAGTTGGTTCAGTAAAAACAGGTTCTCAGAATGGAAAAGATATTTACGAAGATGTGTTTTCTCTGTCAAAGCCATTGCTGAATAAAATGGCCATGGCTGCGGGAATTCAGTTCAATCCAAAAGAAACTTACGGAGAGAGAGTAGACCGTGTAACATATAGGGCACAGGCGCAGGGTGCTATGAGAAAAGCAGATGGTACGGCAAGAACCGAGACGGACCAAAAGGTAATTTGTCTCGAAGATGAAGAAGAAAAATATCGCATTGAATTTATGGACAAAGCTTGCAAAGGTATTGTGGATCAGAAGCAGGCAAAATCGGCCGCAGAGATATTCAAAGGGTCTTGGATTCCGGCTAAAGATAAATACGGAAATGCTAAAGATAAATACGGAAATGCGATAATGGCATTTTTGATTGATGAAAAAGACAGAGATAGATATATTGAACGTTCAGTTATGGTGAACATGGCATTGCTGAAGAAAACATGGGCTGAAAAAGCTATGACAGGAGCCAAGCTGAGAGTTATCAGAGCTTTGCTGGGAGTAAAGGGCACGTACACAAAAAGAGAGCTGCAGAAAAACTTTGCAATACCTACTGTGATTTTTAGTCCGGACTATACGGATCCGACGATTAGACAAGCGATGCTGACACAGGGAATGAACTCTGTGAACAACATGTTTGGAACAGCAGCTCTCCCTGTTAAACGAGTTGACTTTGATGCAGAAGCTGTATATGACGTAGAAGTTGATATGAATAATCCTGCATTTGAATCCGATACTTCGGAAGAAGATTATGCAGATGATTATAGAGAGCCGGCACATGAAAATATAGTTCCTGAACCAGTATATAATCAGCCGGATTCTGAACAGGATACAGGTTACCAATGTGCTGATTGTGGAGATAGTATCAACGATAGAGTATATGAATACTCAATCAATAAATTTGGTAGACCGTTATGTATTAAGTGCCAGCGCAAAGGGGGAAGATAAGATGATAATTAAAATATCGACAGAAAATGAAGTGACTGTACATGAATATCCCAAAGGTGATGATTCAGAACAGCTTCAGTATTTAAAATCGTTGATTGGAGAAAAGTGCACAACTGTTGAACATGTGACACCACGAAGATTGTACACCGTCGTTGGAGCATCAGATAACCCAACAAAAGTAAGAGGAAATGCAGCAAGCATCTTGGTTGACGAGGAAGGATACTTCCACAATCTTCCTATAAATGCCATTGGAAGTTATCTGTACGAATCAGATCTTCATGGAAATCCGATACTCGGAAATCTATTGGTTATTGGAGAGTTTGATAATGGAGATGGAATTGAATTCTCTAATTTATCGAATTCACAGTTCAATATCATTTTTCCGGAAATTAACCAGTTAGCAAAGAAAGCGAGGGAATGTTAATGAAGATTTTACACACAGCGGATTGGCACATTGGCCAGTTCAAAGGTCCAACACAGGACGGAATCAATCTTAGAGGTCTCGACACAGTGAAGTGCCTTGAATACATGGTAAAAGTAGCGAACCAAGAACATCCGGATATCGTTTGTGTATCTGGAGATATCTTCCATCAGGAGCAAATTGGTCCTGCTCGTTATTCAGAAGAGATGATGACAGCTACAAGAATTATTGAGGAACTATCCAAAGCGAGTAAGCTTGTAGTGGTTATGCGAGGTACACCAAATCATGATGGTGCTGGACAGTTTAAGGTTTTAGAGAAAATGTTTGAAAATAATCCAAAAGTAGAAATTGTGACAACACCAAGAATCGTTAGTACACCGATTGCTGATATTGCGTGTATTCCTGGATTTGATAAGCAGGAATTCAGAGCGAAATTCCCTGGATTATCTTCTGATGAAGAAAATGCACAGTGGACACAGTATATCTCTGATATGGTTATCGGATTGAGAGCACAGTGCGGGAAAAACATTCTAGCAGATAGAGGTCCGGCTATTCTTATGGCACACTATACAGTTCCTGGATGCAACATGGAATCCGGACAGACAAGTTTCTTTGCAAACTTCGAGCCGATAATTCCTAGAGAAACACTGCAAGCTGCCAATTACGAAGCTGTTCTTCTCGGACATATTCATAGACCTCAAATGATTGATGGGTTGCACAATGTGTTCTATTCAGGAGCCATAAACAGCATGAATTTCAATGATGAGGGTCAGGAACGTGGCTTCTGGATTCATGAATTTGAGTCGGGACGATTGAAAAAAGGACATAGATATACAACACCCTATCGTGAGTTTACAACGGTTACAATGGCACAGGAAGAGATTAGAGACTATTTGAGCATGAGACAAGCTTATCTGATTGAAAAATTTAAAGAAGATGAAATTAAGGATTGCATTGTTCGTGTGAAATATAGCTGTGATTCAGAGCAGAGGAAAATCTTAAACATTCCAGCGTTACAGTCAGATCTGTATGCATGCGGTGCGTTCTATGTAGCTGATATAGAAGCAGAGAACATGGTTGATGTGTCAAATAGAGGTTTGTTATCGGAGGAAAGCGACCCATTATTGAATCTCAAGAAATGGTTAGATGAAAAATGCTTTAAGGATACAGATAAGATTGTAGAGCTTGCAGAACCAATCATTGCAGAAGCTATGAAGAATAGTTCAACGGCCGATGTTCATGGTGTGTTCAAACCGATTTCGATTGACGTTAAAAATTATCGCAATTATGCGAAAGAGCATTTTGATTTTGAAGATGTTTCATTCTGCACGATTAACGGACAGAACGGAGCTGGTAAGAGTAGCCTGTTCATGGATGCCATTGTAGATTGTCTGTTCGAAGACACTAGAGAAGGAGATAATAAGTCTTGGATCCGAGCTACCGAAGATGCCAGAAGCGGAGCTATCGAATTCGTATTTGATATCGGAGATGCACGATTCAGAGTTGTACGAACAAGAACAAAATCAGGAAAGCCGACATTGAATATTTCGCAGTTTGGTGATAATGGAGAGTGGTTGAACCTTTCGAAAGAACGAATCGTAGATACGCAAGCAGAGATTATCAGAATCCTTGGCATGGATGCCATGACATTTAAAAGCTGTGCGCTAATTATGCAAGACCAGTACGGACTCTTCCTGCAGGCGAAGAAAGATGAACGTATTGCAATACTTTCTAATCTCCTTGGGCTTGGTATTTACGGTGTGATGGAGCTGGATGCTCGTAAACATCTGGCAGATGCAAAACGTGAGCTTGCTGCTAAAAAGGAAGCTGTGAATATCAAGAATGAATTTATTTCCTCCAAAGGAAACCCGGAAGAAGAATTAAAAAATGCAGATAAAATGATTTCAGAGAAAACAAATCATCTTAATTTGTTAAATGACAAAAAAACGTTGATGTTAAAAGAAAAATCACTTTTTGATGGATTGCTTGAACGGAAAAGACTTCTCAGTAAAGAGGTTGATGAACTTTCTGCTAAATGTATTACATTGAAAAATGAGATTGGATCCTCTGAAAATGTAATTAAGGCTTGCGATATGTTCTTGCAACACGCAGATGATATTAGAACAAAATCTAAACGATATAAAGAGATAACAGATTTGTTATCGGAAATCCAAAAAGATGTTGCTGTCTGGGAGAGCGAACAAGGCAAGCTTAAGGATATCGAAAAGCAACAACTTAGATATCAGAATGTGCTTGATAATTGCAATATTAGAAATGCGCAAATAGATTTACAAATCAAACAGCTTAATATGTGCAACACCATGGAACTTGACGAAAAACTTCATGAATTGGAAGTTGCCAAAAAAGAGCTTGCTGAACTTACAAAAAAAGAAGCTCAGACGTATCAGATTGAGCATGAGCTTATGGCACGAAAGATGGATTCTGACAGAAAAATACAGGATGTCCGCATGGATTTAAGCGTGGCATATTCAAATCTGAAATCCTATGAACAGCAAAAAGAACTTATGGATAATTCCGGGTGCCCAATGGCCGAGAATGCTACATGTAAATTTCTTAGGAAAGCTGTTAATGAGGCTGGCAAGATTGCTGACACAAAAGCGGGAATTAAGATTTATGAGACTGCTATTAAGGAAGCTGAAAAAGAATTTCAAGATTTCAATGAGGATTGCCAGAAGAGAATTGCTTCTATTGGGTACGACAAGGAGAGTGTAAAAGCAGTAACAAGCAAGATTGATTATTTATTGAAATATGAATCTATGAAAAAACAGGCAGATGAGAACAAAGTCCAAATTGCCCGTTTAGAAGCAGAGAGAGAAACCAACGATAAAACAATAGCTTCTTGCATTGAAAATGGCACAGAGCTGAAATTACGAGCTCAGAAAATAACGGAAAAAGTTAATCTACTATCCGAATCCGTTAAAATATATCAGGAATTAAAAGAAGAACATGAAAGCCTTAAAAAGTATGCAGAACGAGAGAACGAGCTTCCGGTTTATGAAGAACGTAGACTTAATACGGAAATGAGAATTAAAGACCTTAAGAAAGAATATGAATCGGTTGATGAGAAGTGCTTCCATGCGATGGCGAATAGATTAGCTGTCGATGAAAAGATAAAAGAATCAAATGCAGGAATTGAAGAACAGCTTATGCGTGTTGAAGTTGAAATAACTGATATAAATCAACAGCTTGCAATATTTTACTCATCCAAAGGTGCTCTGCAACAGAAAGTAGATGACGTACAGAAAATGCGAGAAGAAGTAAATGAGCTTTCCAAAGATATTGAAGTTGCTGCGGGGCTGGCAGCAAAATACGAGATTCTTAAACAGGCATTCAGCCAGGATGGAGTACCTCACCAGATTATAAGAAATATTATCCATCACATTACCGATGTTGCTAACAACATCCTCGGATCCATGACTTGCGGAATGATGGGAGTCGAGTTTGTGATGGAGAAGATAGTAAAAGGCAAAGATGGCGATAAAGCCACTCTGGATGTGCTGATTAACGAGTATGGAAAGACAGCACTTCCTTATGCTTCCAAATCTGGAGGAGAAAAGGTTAAGGCTTCCCTTGCTGTTATCCTTGCATTGGCCGAAATTAAGACCACAGCGGCCGGAATTCAGTTAGGTATGTTATTTATTGACGAGCCTCCATTCTTGGATGAGGATGGCACACAAGCTTATGTGGATTCACTTGAAACAATCAGACAGAGATATCCAGATGTTAAGGTTATGGCAATCACACATGACGAAGCTATGAAAGCCAGATTCGCTCAGTCAGTTACAGTTATTAAGACAAGTGAAGGTTCAAAAGTAATTTACTAAGGAGGGTGAAATGGCGGCAAAGAGGTATTTTTGGTTAAAACTGCCGGAAGATTTTTTCCGGCAGAAACCCATCAAGAAGTTAAGAAAAATTGCTGGCGGTGACACATATACAATTATTTATCTGAAAATGCTCCTTATCGCAATTAAGCAAGATGGAAGATTGTTTTTTGATGGAGTAGAAGATGAATTCTATGACGAGCTTGCATTAGAACTCGATGAGGATTCTGAAAATGTGAAAGTCACCGTTATGTTCTTGGTAAGACAGGGTCTTATGGAACTTGTGGATGAGACTGAGTATTTTCTTACAAAGTGCGGAGAAATGGTTGGTTCTGAAGGTTCCAGCGCAGCAAGAGTTAGAGAATATAGGAGGAATAAAGCGTTACATTGTAACAATGATGTAACGGGCAGTAACAAAATGGTAACGGAGAGAAGAGAAGAGATAGAGATAGATAAAGATAAAGAGATAGATAATACTATATGCTCGGAGCTAATAAGCTCCAAGCAGGAAGAACAAGTATTCATTAAACTACCTCTCGTTACAGGTTCGGGTTCTTTTGATGTTACGTTTGATTATCTTAATTCTCTCAGAACATTGTATCCTGGCATCGACGTTGAGCAAGAATTCAGAAAAATGTATGCGTGGTTAGATTCGAACCCGAGAAATCGAAAAACTAATAGGGGAATAAAACGTTTCGTTACAGGATGGCTATCAAGAGCACAGGACAAAGCTCCTGTTGTTAGACAGACACCATATACACAGCAACCTAAAAATATGACAACAGAACAATATATGCAGTCAACGGCGGACTGGTTCGAAGGAATAGGTGATATGAATGACACCACAGGAATTTGACATTATCAGAGCAACGATTAAAGGAGCTTACCCTAATTTCAATATCATGAATGACAAGTATAGCATTCAAATTTGGTACAAGATGCTAGCAGATCTTGATTATAAGATGTGCGAAACAGCTCTGATGGAGTTGTTTGCAACGCATGTGTACCCACCGCAAATAGCTGAGATTAGACAGAAATGTGCGGAGTATATGAATCCTCAAATTGAAGATTCTGGAAGTGCATGGGAAGAGGTCCAGCAAGCTGTTAGGAAATATGGATACTATCGAGCGGAAGAGGCGATGCAAAGCCTCTCTCCGGTAATCCGAAAAGCAATCAACAGGATTGGAGGATTTACAGCAATATGCTCAAGTGACAACCCATCTGTCAGTAGAGCGCATTTTTACAAAATGTATGAAGCTATCGCAGAAAGGGAGAAAACGGACTCCATGCTTCCACCGGCTATAACTTGTAGAAAAGCTCAATACTTAGAAATGGCACAATCTAATCAAGTGATAGAGGATAAATATGTTCCACAAGGAATTGAAGAACATCAAGAGATTAAAAGGTCAACTCCTGAATATATCGACAGCTTAATGAAGAAGTATGGATTTAAGGCAGGTGATGAAGTTGAGAGCGGTTGAAGAGAGCAAGAAAGAATTCTTAAAAGTATTTCGTGAAATGTGTTATAGCAGATCCGGCTGGCAAGTTTGGGCTGACTTGATAACAGCTATGGCATGCAGCATTGCAAATGTCACCGATAGGCGACACCCTGTGTGGAAGAAAAGAGAAGATGAGTACATGGATTGCATCGGGCGGCTTGGTGGAGTTGAAAAACCAGCACAATGTTTTGCACAAATAGTGAATGCTCTCGATCAGAATCCGAATCAAGATTTTCTTGGTGAGCTGTACATGGAACTAGAACTTGGAAACCACTGGAAAGGGCAATTTTTTACACCATATTCGATATGCAGAATGATGTCTGAAATAACTATTGATGAAAATATCAAAGAGAAAATTGAACAACAAGGCTATATTGCAGTCAATGATTGCGCTTGTGGAGCTGGCGCCACGTTGGTAGCTGCAGCGAATACTTTTAGATATAAAAAAATCCAATTTCAAAATCACATATTATTCACGGCTCAAGATATAGACCGGATAGTAGGCATGATGTGTTACATACAATTATCACTTCTTGGGTGTGCAGGATATGTTGTGATAGCTGATTCTATTACAAATCCAATGGTGGGAGATGCGCTGTTCCCGGTTGAACAGAAGGGACAAGAATTTTGGTATACACCATTATGGTTTTCAGATATATGGCAAGGGAGACGGTTGTGGAGGAAGATAGATAGAATGATGAAACCGCTGACTGAAAAGAAAATTGAGCTCCCAAATGGAAATGGCAAATATTTCTTTTTTGATTTTAGTAAGGAGATAACGATATGAGTGAAGATAAATTAACAAAAATCGAGGATAAAATAACAGATAATGTGGAAAACATTTCAGAAAAAGAAACAGTTTGTGGAATAGTTGATTTCGAAGGATTAAGAAAAAAAGCTGTCGATAAGTTAGAAAAGGAGAAAGCATCTGCAAAGGATAAAAATTTTGCTGAGCCGATTTTGGGATATCTAATAAGACGTTGCAAAGAGGATAGTGGACTTGCTGATGATGTACTCCAAGAGCATAAGACGTGGAAAAAATGTTTTGATTATATCTTCGGAAAAGCAAGAAAGCAGGCAAGTGGAAATTGTACGGCAGTCAGAGACGAGGTTGTCTATGAATGGGCTGAGGATTATTACCACTTGGATGATAAAGCAGAGGAAGAGAAGAAAGCAAAAGAGGCTGAGGAACGGAAGAAGAAAGCTGCAGAACAGAAAAAGAAGGATGAAGAGAAGAGTGTTACTTCTAAACCAAAGAAAGAAGAGAAGAAAGAGGAAAAGCCGATTCCAAAGAAAAAGTCGAACGAATTAGAGGGACAGATGGATCTGTTTTCAATGATGGGATTGTAGGAGGTGTATTGATGTGGATAAGAGAAAATTATCGAAAATGCCTAGAATCCAAGCGACAGAAGAAATGTGCAATGCGGCAAAACGATTAGGAAGTATTGAGCATATCGTAACAGCAAGTTTAAACGAAGATGTAGTTCAAATGAATTTTTACAGAGTGGCCAATCTACTAGCAGGACAAAAGGAAGCAGAATTTAGAACTTTTTTATCCAAAGACGATTATATTACACAGGACCTAAGCACCGAAAAGACGAAATGGCTAACATCGTCATTTATAAATATGCATAATTTTGCTGCTATGAAGCATGAATGGAACAATGAGACACATTCTGGAACTTGGAGAACAAATGCATATATTTACCGTGACGAAGATTTTAACATTTTAGATAAGTTCTTCGAAGATTTTAAAAAAACTAGTGATGAATATGAACCATGGTCTGCGATATATCGATTCCAAGAGTGGGTTTTAGATAACAGATTGGAAGCGAAACATAAAAAGGTGACAGATATCATTGATAAACGAATGGAACCAATAAAAGAACCAGCAAAGGAATTTTATGATTGGGTATGGAAAGAGGGAATGAGCTTTAGCAGGTATTTGATATATAAAGGTGTAGGGAGAGATAAGGCAGTGTGCGAATGTACACACTGCGGACACACTGACTTAGTAGATAGAAAAGCTATCAGATTGAGGAATAATGAAAAAGGGATATGCCCTTTCTGTGGTAGCAAGGTGATAATAAAAGCAAAAGGTGTGATGCCATACAGAACAAACGATGAAAGATGGTTCCTGTATGTGGATCCACAAGAGGAAGGATTTCTTCTTCGGTATTTCCATGCTTACAGACATATTAAAAATGATAAATCTATCGAAATCTGTTTGGATAAGTGCAGGATTGAAGAGTACATAAATGAATATAGCAGATGCTTCTATAAGTTCAATGATGATGGAAAAATAATAACAGAATCTTATGAATGGGGAGTGTACAAGCAAAGAGGGCAATCGAGATGGTGTCCGGATGTAGGTAATATTGCCTGCATGGAATGTATTTTGTACCCAGGCAATCTTCCTACGGCATGGGAGAATACACCGATGAAGTATTCGGCGTTGGAAGTCTTGGCTTCTAATATCCCGACTGTTGCTTTAAGATACGAAGATGCTATAAAAAAATATCTCAAATTTCCGAAATTAGAATGGATTTGTAAAATGGGATTGAATCGGCTTGCGAAAAACATAATATCAGGAATGAATTATTATGGCAGTCTTGTAGGAAAGATAGATTATGATGGAAAAACAATCTATGAGATATTGGGCCTTACGAAGATTAACACAAAAATATTACAGGAAATTGACGGTGACCATTATGTTCTTAGATTGCTGCAGGTCTCACAGACAATAGGGATGCAATTTAAAGCGGACCAGTTAAAAGAATACTATGAAACATTTGAGTGCAATACAGAATTGCTTAAACAAGCGAATAGAAAAGTATCTCTTCACAAACTTGTAAAGTACATAGAAAAAGAAAGTCAGAGTTATCCGATTGGTGAAAGACATAATTGCTGGAACTACAGTTATATGAGGTACAAGGAACGTACGGATCCTAGAATCGAGAGAAAACAAAACATGGCAAATGACTGGCTGGAATATCTTGAATGGTGTAAAGAGCTTAATTATGACCTAGATAACAAATTCTTTTATATGCCTAATAATTTCAAAAAGGTACATGACAGAACTTATGAAGAATATCAAGCACTTCTGGATAAAAAAGCTGCTGAGGAAAAGGTTCGAAAAGAAAAACAGGCCAAAAGAAGGATGGAGAAAATCAAGAAAGCAATGGAAGATATTTTCAAGAAAAATGAGGGTGTTGATGCATTTTCTATTACTGGAAAAGGTCTCATTTTGAAAGTTCCACAATCCGCAGATGAAATAAGGTCTGAAGGAGCTGCGTTGCATCATTGCGTGGCCACTTATGTGAATAAAGTAGCTGAAGGAAAAACGATGATATTATTCATCAGAAAAGCGAAAGAGCCGGACAAGTCTTATTACACGATGGAATGGAATGGAGAAAAAATTGTTCAATGCAGAGGGTTTAAAAATTGCGATATGACTCCAGATGTAAAAGCATTTACAAAAGTGTTTGAGGAAAAAATGAAGAAAAAGTTAGAGAGTAATAATTTAAGGAGGTGCGGTTGATGGCTAGACAGGTAATTAGAAGTATCAGAAAAGGAAGTGTGCAGTGGAACGAAGAGGATAGACTGCAGATTGCAACGCTGCTATTAAAATGTGGGTATTCTGCAAGGATTGTGAATCAGGTTGTTCCGGGGCAAGGAGATAAGAAAAATGCTCAGAAAGAGTACGTTGTTGAATTTTGGGAGGAGTAGATATGAAAATCGGAGAAATCACAGAGATTTTAATCAGAATAAAAGATAATTATGGATATGGAGATTATAGGAGAGAAGCTGTTGAGCAGGCATGCAACCTGCTTGACAAGCTTCCTCGCCTGGAGGAGGCTGGAGATTATGAACCGTTCAAGAATTGAGTGGTGCGACCACACATTGAACATCGTTACAGGATGCCGGCATGGATGCGAGTATTGTTATGCAAAACAAATGGTAAGAAGGTTTAGCGGAAATATCAAGAAACACAAGACAGAAATTGAGAAATTTAGAATGGAGTCGGGAGGATATGTTCTTGATCAACCGTTTTTGGATGAAACACAGGGGCAGGTCCATTATCCATTTGGTTTCGAACCAACATACCATCGTTATCGATTCGATATCCTTGATAAGCTGAAAATGGGACAGAATATATTTGTGGGTGCGATGGGAGACTTATTTGGTGATTTCATCCCAGAGCATTGGATTCAAGATGTATTCACGGAATGTGAAATTCATCCAAAAAACAATTATATATTCCTGACAAAGAATCCTGAAAGGTATGGGAAAATCCGTTTGATGGATGGAAATTCAATTTATGGTACAAGTATTACAAAAGAAGATGAAATCGAAAGAATAGGTTTTTTGCCGAAAGATAAAAAGTGCTTTGTATCATTCGAACCATTATTGGAAGATGTTTTTTCAGAGGAACATACAGAACTCATAAAAAATCTTGATTGGATAATAATTGGAGCTGAAACCGGCCACAGGCAAGGGAAAGTTTTTCCAGAAGAAAGCTGGATAAAGAAAATCGTAGATGCGGCTGATAAATTTCATATTCCTGTATTTATGAAAGATAGTTTAGTGCCTATTGTCGGTGAAAAAAACATGAGAACTGACTTGCCAGAAGTTCTTAAAAGAAGAGAAATGAGTGAAAAAGTGAAAGGACGTCTTGTTTCCAATTGTGCTGCATGTGGAAAAGAACTTTGGAAAAACCAGATGGTAACAATTACGGTAAGGAAAAAACGTGGCGGAAAACAGAAAAGTTTATGTCATATATGTGACGAGTGCTTAGAAAAGTTCTGTGAGAAATATAATTTGCAGACACCTAACTTAGATGATTAAAGGAGAAAAAGAAAAATGGGAAAAAAGAGAGCATGTAGAAGAAGTGGTGAAGAAAATGTTATGCATGATAAAGCTGTTAAGCTTCGTAAAATGACTGATGAGCAACTTTGTGAGGCTGTAGATAATTTATATAGTCTTGGAGTCAAAGAAGGATATGAGAAAGGTTTGGCGGATAAAAAACAGGAAGAGAAGAAAGGTTCAGCGGTTGAAGCATTTCTCAAAGATCTTCAAGAAGCGAAAGTCGCGGGAATTGGGGCAGTAACATTAAATAAGTTATTAAAGGTGGCAAGAGAAAATGGCTATATCTAAATATCAGAAATCAATGTTGGGAAGACAATCAAGAGCAAACGGACAGTATTTTGAGAACATGATTATTGATTCTTCCAGATTCTATGAGAGCAGAGGAATATCCGTTATCGACAAGACTCCAGAACCGATGAGAGTGCTTGGGACGAGTGACAGGAGCAAAGGCAGATTTATAGCTTGCTTTGAAAAAAAAGCGCAGCCAGATTTTAAAGGGATACTGATGGATTCGACAATGATTCTTTTTGATGCAAAACATACAGACAGCGGCAGGATCCAGCGCTCGGTTGTTACGTCAGAGCAAGAGGAATGCTTTGAGAGATATATGAAATTAGGAGCTATGTGCTTCTTGGTTGTATCAATTGGCTTTGAACAATATTACAGGGTTCCATGGATTGTGTTTCGTGATATGAAAAAGATTTATGGCCATGCGTATATGGGAGAAAAGGAACTGAATCCATATCGCATTAAATATATTAGCGGCGTCCTTAAGTTTTTGGATGGAATCGAATTAAAAGAAAGGATGGAAGAACATGAAAACTAAAAAATATGAGATTGCAAGAGCTATTGATAAATTAAAAAGTGTAGTTCAGAAAAACGATAACAACCCTGCTCTTAATGGAATCCTTGTTAAGGATGGGGTACTTATCAGTTCAAATACCGAGTTGACAATACATATTAAATTTGAGGATTCTGCAGGAGAAAATTTCATTATTCCGATGAAAGCATTTGACTTGATAAAGAATCTTCCGGAAGGAGATGTAGAGATATCTGCAGACAGTAAAAATATCGTAACAATTAAAATGGACAAGATTAAGAATAGTTACCAGAGCTTCCCTGCGGATGATTTCGTGTATCAGAACAAACCGGAAGAAGTTTCAGATGGAGTGGTAATGCCAGGAGAAAAGCTGATGAGTGCTATTGGCCATGTCATGTACGCTGCGGCTGATAAAAATCCGAACAAATCACTTACCGGGATATATTTTGATGGCAATGAGAGGGAGTTGAATATTGTTGCCTTAGATGGACATATCCTTGCATGGGATAGAATCAATACAGATTCTGGAAAAGATATGAAGCTGATTGTTCCTAAAAGTGCAGCGAAGAAACTGTTGGATATGGGAATGGCTGATGATGTGGAAGTTTCCCATGACAAGAATTTCATCACATTTAAAACAGAGGAATACACGATTTACAGTCGATTGATTGAAGGAAAATATTATCCGTATGAATCAATGTTTAGAGATTGCCCTATCTACACTATTGTAAATAAAAAAGAGCTAGCTGATTCAATGACAAGAGCAAAATTATGTGTCAGAGATGAAGCACCTACAATCTTCAATCTTGAAGAAAATGAGATGAAAATTTCGTTGAATGATAAAGAAACCAAGTATGAAGAACGGTTATTCATGCAAGAAAAAGTAGAAGAACCATTGAGAATCGGATTTTCCTCAAGGTTGGTATTAGATACGATAAAAGCATTTACATGTGAAAATATCACATTGAATTTTATAAATGAGAATATGCCAATGATTGTTGAGGCTGAGGATTCTGATATGAAGGCAATGGTGCTTCCTGTGAAGATAAGGGGATAAAACATGGCGAACCGCAGATATAAGAGAGCAGATAGCAAGAACCCTTATATGGGGCTGGACAACACAGTATGCAGTAAACCTGCATACTGGTGCCGGTTGCATCAGGTCTGGTTATCGGAAGAGGATGTAGAGAAAAAGAAGTGCAAATGCAGAATGTCTTTTGACATGATGGATACATACCAATGCGGCAATCTCAAGAAAAGAGGTGAGAAGAATGGCAGAGTGCAAGTATGATGCAAAAAGAGAGTGCTTTGCATATCGAAAAGTAAGAGGTGTTGAAAAATGCATGGCTTTAAAAAGAATGTATTGCAAAGAAGAAGATTGTAAGTTTTTCAAGAACCAGAAAGATTATGATGTTGATAAAGAATTAAATTTGATAGGAGAAACATTGTGGAGATAGAAACATTAAATGAGATTGCGGGGCAGGTAGATGTAGAGTATTACAACCTAAAAGGCGAGGAACTGCACTTGAAGCTTCCTCCAGGAGATTTAATCAAGATTTGCAATGTGCTGCATGATTACGTTGACTTGCTCAGATATTACGAAGCTGAATATGAAAATGATATTTCTAAAGAGGCTAGTGTAATGGTATACGGTGTATATGCTGATAGATTGAAAAAGATACAGGAGAAAATAGAGAGTTCTCTTGGATATAGTACAGAGCAAGCTATTAAAAAGTGTAGAAAAAAAGCATTGAAGAAAAATAGAGATAAGGATATAGGAGAAGATGCGCTTGTATTAGCTTCGAGAGCAAGAGTAACGAATCAGAAAAAAGAGCAAGAAAAAGAGGTTATGAAAGTGGAAAAGAAAATAGAATCGAATCAAATGAACCTGTTTGATTTGCTGAAATAAGGGAGGATGGCTTATGTTCAAGAATCATGAAGGATACTCGGATCCTACACAGGGAGAGGGCTTAAGAAGAGCTCAACATCTTCCAGACAATATCTGGAATGTGGTGAAGTTGATTAGGGATTTGACAAGAATCTCAAAATTGAATCTCGTAAAAATAGAAGTTGAGGACAGAAAAACAAAGCGCAAATATCTATGGATAAGATCGGAGGAAGATAAATGATAGAGCGATTTACAGAGTATCACGCAGGAGTTGCGGTTATAAAAGACAAAAACAAAATGAAAGATGCTATGAAGCGTTTTGCAGAGTTGGAAGATAGAATGACAGCAAAAGAGGTTATGCTGCAGTCTACAGCAACTTACAGATTCAAAAAAACAGGATTGTGCCCTACCTGCGGCAAAGAAGTTAGAGGGCATATGAAACACTGCGATTATTGTGGGCAGAAATTGGGGTGGAAAGATGAGTGTACTAGAGAAACTTTTAGATAAAATAGAAGATCATGCGGTAGAGTTTGAAGCTTTCGGAATGGCTGATGATTATGTGAGTGTTGGGTGGGTGAAAAAAATCGTACGCTCACACATGAATGAAGTAGAAAATGACGGCTGGATTGATTGTAAAAAATCTATGCCTACAAAAAATATGGACAAAAAGCCAGTATGGATAGTGTATGGAAGTCCTATGAACTTGTCAGTCGAATTTGCGTATTGTGATTGGACTTTATCAGAAGACGAATGCGGAAATGATGATAGCTACACTCAATTTTATATACCTCAAGCTCCATGTTTGTACTATCCCTCATTAAATCTGGTACATTATTGGAAACCTGTTAATATCCCAAAATTCAAAAAGGAATAAAAATAGTGAAAAAATTATGGAAAAGAATAATGAGAAGTAGGAACGAAAGGTGGAAGAGACATGAAAAATAAAAGAGTAAGCTGTAAAGGAAATGCTGCGGACATCCCAGCTTGTGAATATGATTCTGCTTGGATTTGTAAGCACCCAAAATGCAAGTCTATTGTTTTAACATCTACGATGTACGGGGCAAGACCGAGCGGATGTCCAAAAGTAGATATGTGGAATAGGAGAGTGAAATAAATGAAAAGATTCAAATGCAAGAAGCCTTTTTGCGTAGATAAATACGATAATGATGGGTTTCTGGTCGAAAACGCTACAATAGTAATCGAAGAAGGGAAAGTTTACGAAGCTGACGAAAGCGGATACATGATGATAGGTGGAAAAGACCATGTACATCTTGACGCAGTAGACGATGGTTCGTGGCTGGAAATCACAAAAGGGACATTAGAAGAATATTTTGAATTATTAGAGGTGGAGTGATGATTGATTTAGAATTTGAGAAAAAGAGATTTGTAAATCACGTAGCTAAATTCACGGATTATGGCAACATCAAGATTGTAGATTTCAAAATGCCTGATAGCGGCGAATACAGAATCAGATTCCTTTTTGAAGAGGATTATTGCCGGTTGCATATTTCTGGGGATTTAGGAGAACTTATTGCAACAAATTATAACAATATGACATTTAAAGGTTTTTCGGATTTTGTAAATAATATTGGTTATTTTAAAGGAAAAATTGATTGCCATAACAGAAGAATATATACATATGATTCCGGAGATGCCAAAAAAGATTTAAAAGAATTATTGGAAGAATGGGATATGATGGAAGAGGTTTTACAACATGATAGATATGAGTGGGAAACAGACGAAGATAAGCTAGAAGAGTTTTATGAAGGTGTACTTGAAGATTTTTCTGAGGATACAGGAGTTGGTTCAAAAGGATATGATGCATTATCTGAATATTTTAGCGATGTCTGGGAGTTTGTTGGAGATATCGGGAAAAGACCTACAGGCATTTTAGATGTGTATATGCTGGCGTTTAAATTAGCGACAGAGCAGTTAAATGAGAAAGGAGTGATTCAATGAACGTACTAGAGAAGATTTTAGAAGAGATGAAGAAAATCAAAGATGGAAATAGAAAAGAAAAATTATATGCAAAATATCCGGCAAAAAATAAAAGACAGGAAATCCTTAATATTTATTCACAAGGATATGAAGATGGCACAGACAATTTTTATAATGCAATGGATTCTTTTATTCGTTCCAACATGAATGAAGTTGGAGAAAAAATAAGAAAAATTGCAGACCATTATGGATGGGAAGAACAGCACAGAAATGCTATTGAGGAAATGGCGGAACTTACAAAAGCAATCTGTAAAAGAGAAAGAAAATATCATGGTTCTTTCAAAAGTGAATCAGCTACATGTCCTGAAAGAACAGAAATTATTGGAGAAATTGCAGATGTTAAGATAATGTTAGCGCAAATGGAATATTTACTTTCTGCAGAAGATGAAGTGCAAATGATTATCAACCAAAAAGTGGAAAGGCAACTAGAAAGGATGAGACATGAATGTACATAAAATGTCAGAAATGTGGAAAGAAACTGACAGATCCGGAAAGTAAGATAAGAGGATATGGTCCTGAGTGTTGGGGGTGTATCACAGGAAAAAATTCCAAGGCTAATAAATATGATGGCCTTCCGGATGATTATGAAGTACCTGGTCAAATGAGTATATTTGATTACGAGGAGAATGGAGGGGAAAATGAATGAAGTAAAGAAATGTCCAAAGTGTGGAAAAGAACACACAGAGGTGCCAGCTCTTTCAAGGGAAGATAATAGCACAGAAATATGCCCTATGTGTGGAATGATGGAGGCATTAGATGAGTGGGCGGAAAACGAGAGGAGTGTGTCAAATGTCAGATGAAAAAAGAATACATGTTATGACTGCTGAAGAACTGCAGGATATAATTGCAGAAGCTGCACTAAAAGCAGCGACTATTGCATGTGAGAACATGGAGAGAAAGCATACGGAAGGATTGCGAAAAGAAAAGGATAAAAGAATTCACAATACCGACCTGCTATTGAAACAGTATAGAACCTTGAAAGAAGGGTGCAGAAATGCAGTTTTTGCTAAAAATGAAAAAGTCAAAGTAGATGATGTGATTGAAGAAATCATGGGAGCTGAGAATGATACAGTCATTGTAGATTCCATCAAACGTTCAGCTGAGAGGACAGAGATTATGATTGCACACATCGACAAGATGCTGGAAGTATTCCGGATCTATTGCTCAAAGTGTGGAGAGAAAGAAAAAAGAGAGTACAAGGTTATAAAAGCATTGTATATTACAAAGCAAAAGAAGAATATCAAAGCTATTGCGAAAGAATTCAAAGTAAGTGACGTAACTATTTATGCAGATATTAAGAGTGCAAAAGAGAAGCTTTCAGTTCTGTTTTTTGGGGTAAATGGCTTGCATTTCTATCAATAATAACAAAACTAACGTAAATCGTTAATTTAAAATTGACTTTGTAACGTAAATCGAGTATGATAATTGAGTAAAATCATATCGTAAGCCATGAGGCCGTCGGATAAATCCGGCGGCTTTTTCCATTCATCCTAAGAAAGGAGTGCTACTAAAACGAGGAAGGAAGCCACTTCGAATAAAACAAAGGAGAAAATGAGAAAATGAATGGACTAATGGTATTGGTTGCTTACGCAGCTATAATGATCATCGTAACTGTTGCATTCTCAAAAAGAGGAATGCGGCCAGAAGAATTTCATGTAGGAAAAAGGAACATGGGAACAATCAGCTCGGCTATGAGTATAGCGGCTACTTGGATTTGGGCTCCGGCATTGTTTACGTCTGCAGAAAAAGCATATGTGAATGGAATTCCGGGGTTGTTTTGGTTCTTGGTGCCGAACATACTATGTCTGATATTATTCATACCGTTCGCAAAGCGTATTCGTAAACGTATGCCAGATGGAATTACTTTATCTGGATTCATGAGGAACGAATATAAAAGTGAAACAGTTAAAAAGGTATACATGTTTCAGTTGGGTGCATTATCTGTTCTTTCTACTGCGGTTCAGCTACTTGCAGGTGGCAAAATCTTAAGTAGTGTTACAGGTATTGATTTCTTTGTTGTTACGATTATCTTGGCAGTAATTGCTTTTTCATACGCGCAGTTTTCTGGAATTCAAGCTTCTGTTATTACAGATGCAGCACAAATGATATTCCTATTACTTGCGTGTGCTATTTTTGTTCCGTGGGCACTTAAAACACCAGGCGGTGTAGAGAATATGCTTACCGGAATGAGTGGTGTATCCGGAGAATTCGGACACCTTTTTGACGAGAATGGGCTTATGGTTCTCGTATCTTTTGGTCTACCTACTGCAATCGGTCTTATTTCAGGACCTTTTGGGGATCAGTGCTTCTGGCAGAGAGCTTTTTCAGTAGATGAAAAGAAAATAGGAAAATCCTTCCTTCTTGGTGCCTTTATGTTTGGTGTAGTACCGCTGAGCATGGGTGTACTTGGTTTCATTGCCGCAGGAAGCGGATTTGTAGCGCAGGATAAAGGAATCGTTAATTTCGAACTTATCAAACATGTGTTTCCTGCTTGGGTAACAATCCCGTTTTTGTTCATGCTTGTATCAGGATTATTGTCAACAGTTGATAGCAACTTATGCGCTGCAGCTTCTCTTACAACGGATTTGCGTATCACGGCAAATCTAGAAGATAAGAAAAAAATGAAATTATCCAAGGTAACTATGATACTCTTGTTGGTCTCTGGGATCATGATTGCAAACATTCCAGGCTTGAGTGTTACTCATATGTTCCTCATTTATGGCACTTTAAGGGCAACAACATTACTCCCTACTGTATTTACCTTCTGCAAGGTAAAACTCACAGGAAAGGGCATTTCTGCAGGTGTGAGCATTGCATTATTAACTGGTCTTCCGGTATTTGCCTACGCAACATTAAACAATCTTGCAGTATTAAAGAGCATTGCTAGTTTATATACCGTACTATCGGCTGGCATAATCTCAATTGTTGTGTCTCGATTGAAGAAAGGAAAAGCCTAATGGAAAAGATTCTAGGTAGAAAACAATCTATTAGTAACGAAGACTGGATTAAGGCAGTTGAAAAGATTGAACAGCTTGTATCAAAAGAAGAACTGGACTTACTCGTTAAAAAAACGGTAAATGAAATTAGAAAAATTACAGACGGGAAGAAAGTAGCATACGCATGGTCAGCTGGTAAGGACAGTATTGTTCTTGGCAAAATATGCGAGTTGGCCGGAATTAAAAATTGCATGATAGCAATTTGCGAACTGGAGTATCCGGAATTCATATCGTGGATCCATCAACATGCTCCGGAAGGTCTTACTGTGATCAATACCGGACAGGACATTGAGTGGCTTGCAAAGCATCAGGATATGTTATTCCCTTCGGAATCAAAGAAAGCTTCCTTGTGGTTTAAAATGGTACAGCATAGGGCGCAGGCAAAATACTACAAGGAGCAGAAGCTCGACATTATTGTGCTTGGAAGAAGAAAGATTGACGGAAATTATGTCGGGAAAGGGACGAATATTTACACAGATGCAAAAGGGACTACAAGATATAGTCCTCTTGCTGACTGGAGCCATGAAGCAATTTTGGCTTTTCTCCACTATTACAATCTTGAGTTACCGCCTATTTATGGGTGGGAAAAAGGATATTTATGTGGAACTCACCCATGGCCGGCAAGACAGCACATGGAAAGTGAGGAACAAGGATGGAAAGAAGTTCTTGCTATCGATAAGAGTGTCGTTGAAAAAGCAGCAACCTACTTCCAAAAGGCAAGTGAATGCCTAATTTCAAATTAACAAAACTATATTGCAACCACAGTATCAAAAACAAAAAGTATTATAAAACAACATTTTGTATAAAAAGTAAAAATCGAGCATTTAGGTTTTGAAATGAGAATTTATCTCAAAAAAGTTATCAAAAGTCAAAAAAATGGATGTTAAGTGCAAAATTTATTGCATTAACACTTGCTGATTGCAGTCAGCGCCATTGCACCTTCAGAAATGGAGGAGCAAATGATTGAATGTACATTAAAAACCAGTGAACTTGTGCAACCGGAAAGAAATATCCGAATGCATACCGAACAACAGTTGAGAGAATTCGAACGTTCGGTAAAGATGTTTGGACAGATTAGACCGTTAGTTGTTGATGAGAACAATGTTATTCTTGCAGGAAATGGATTATATCAGACATTTGTCCGCATGGGCATTGAAGAAGTAAAGGTCTATAAGTTCGAAAACTTGAATGAAAATCAGAAGAAAAAGCTGATGATCGCAGACAACAGGATCTACGCTCTCGGTGTAGACGATTTGGAATCCATGAATGAAATCTTAAGTGAGCTTGTTGGAGATTTTGACGTCCCTGGATTTGACGAGGAAATGTTAAAACAGATGATGGCAGATGAAGATGAGATTACGGAGGTTATTTCCGAATATGGAAAGCTGGATGAAGAAGAAGTCGCAATGGTTAGAGAGCAGGGTGAGAGAAAAGAAGCCACCATTCAGAAAAGAATGGAAGTACAGAGTACAAGTGAAGTTCCAGTAGGAGCTGCACAGCCTGTTGTGGATACCTCATTTCAGCCCGTTGAGGCAAATTCAGATTTTCCGGAAATGACGGAAAAACAGGAAATGCAGAAATTTGTAATCTGTCCTAAGTGCGGAGAGCGTATATGGCTATAAAAAGAAAGGTGGCAAGTATCAATGTTCTTGAAGCGGCAAGAATCCGTATCAAGAATGTGTTCGCCAACGGTCTGCCAGTCTATATGTCATTTTCTGGTGGAAAAGATAGTCTGTGCCTTGCAGACGTAACGTTAGGGCTGATTCAACGTGGGGAGATAGACCCCAGATTATTAACAGTTCAGTTTATAGACGAAGAAGCAATTTACAAATGCATAGAAGACAAAGTAAAGGAATGGAGAAAGAAATTCCTAATGGTAGGAGCAAAATTCGAATGGTACTGTTTAGAAGTACGTCATTTCAATTGTTTTAATGCATTGGAGAATGATGAATCGTTTATTTGCTGGGATTCTAAAAAGCAGGATAGATGGGTAAGACGTCCTCCTGCTTTTGCAATTACAAAACATCCGCTCCTAAGAGAGAGGATAGATTCTTATCAGGAATTTTTAGATAAGAAATGTGCCGATGGAATGTGTATGGTTGGCGTAAGAACTGCAGAATCCGTTCAGAGATTGCAGAATTTTGCAAGAATCACATTTAAAGGTAAAGGAAGTGCAGGACGTACTAAGGTTTATCCGATTTATGATTGGAAGAACAAAGATGTATGGAAGTATCTTCTTGATCAGAATGTAGACATTCCTGAAATATACATGAATATGTGGCAAGCGGGTATGAGTAAGAATCAAATGAGGGTATCTCAATTCTTTTCTGTTGATACTGCACGTTCTCTTGTAAGGATGAATGAGTTTTATCCAGACCTTATGGAAAGAATTGTAAGAAGAGAGCCTAATGCATATCTAGCATCCTTGTATTGGGATAGTGAAATGTTTGGCCGAAGCAGTAGAGGAAGAAGAGAAATAGAGAGTTCAGAGCCAGAGAAAGATTATCGCAAGGAACTGAATTATATGTTTGCTCATTTTGATAAATATTTCGATACTCCGCATAAAAGGAAAGTCGCAAAGAGTTATCGCAATTTCTATCTTACAATCATGAATATCGCAGATGATAGGGAGATTAAGAAATTGTATGAAGCTCTTCTTGCAGGCGATCCAAAGCTAAGGAATTTAAGAGCCTTATATCAGAACATCTACAGTAAATATGTGCAGGATGCGAAAAAGGAGGTGAAAAATAATGGATAAGTTATTTGAACCTTCTCAGACGCTTAAGTGGGTAGACAGAAATCTTCTCAAACCGAATGATTATAACCCGAACAAAGTATCAAAACAGAATTTAGAACTGCTTACACAGTCTTTGTGCACGAATGGTTGGACGCTTCCTATTGTTGTTCGACCAGATTTTACAATTATTGATGGATTTCACCGCTGGACGGTAACTGGACCTGACTGGAAATATGTTCCGGATAAGGAAAAGGATCGTAGAACTCTATATGAGAGATTAGGCGGGAAAGTTTTAATTGTTATTGTAAAACATGAGGACCATTCAGGAGATATTTACGGCACAGTAACACATAACAGGGCAAGAGGTACGCATTTATTAGAACCTATGAAGAAGATTGTAAAGGAATTGCTTGATTCTGGAAAAAGCATTGACGAGATTAGCAGGCAGCTTGGTATGAGACCGGAAGAGGTATTTCGATTATCTGATTTTTCACGAGAAGATTTCTTGAAAATGATGATTTCGGGAACAAATGCGTATTCGAAAGCAGAATTTATTACAAAAATATAATTGTTATACTATGAATAGAACAAGGCAGAGCAAGTCATACAGATGATAAGCTCTGCTTTGTTAAGTTTTCCGAAACAAAACAAATAGAGGTTTTTGATAGCGAGGTGGTGGTGATGGCAAGGGCGAGAAGTCCTGATTCTATTGAGGCGGAAAAACTTTACAAGGAAGGAATGCTTCTCGTTGATATTGCTAAGAAAATAGGCAAGCCAGAAGGTACTGTAAGGCGATGGAAATCTACACAGAACTGGGATGGAGTTGACAAAAAAAGCACTAAAAATGAAAGCGAGCGTTCGGGTAAGAAGAAAACGAACGTTCGGAAACCTAGAGGAGCTCCTAAGGGCAATAAAAATTCTGTTGGTCATGCACCATCTGTACCAGTTGGAAATGTAAATGCACTTAAACATGGTGGTTATTCCTCGATTTATTGGGATACTCTCGATGAAGAAGAGAAAGAAATGCTAGAAAGCATGAAGCCGGACGAGGAAGCGCAACTGCAAGAGCAGATAACATTGTTTTCGATAAGAGAGCGAAGGATTATGAAAGCTATCAATAAATATCGAGATATGAAATCTGGAGTATACATCAACAATGTGGTGAAGAGAGAAAGAAAAAGAAGATTTGCCGATAAAGACGAGGAAGAATTGTACAAAGAAAGGATTTTTGATAAGGTTTCTTCCGGAGACAGACTTCCTGGAGAATCATTCGATATTCAGACAATGACATCTTCAACAGTTGATTTAGTGGCCAGATTAGAAAGAGAGCTTACATCTGTTCAGAGAGCTAAGACAAAAGCATTAGAATCACTTGCTAAAATCAGAAATGAAAAGGCAAAAGAACAGAGAGCTGCAGACCTTCACGCATTGGAAAAAGAGCTTCTCGATGCGCGTATTGAGCAAATTGATGCTCAGACAAATAAGATTCTTGGTTCTGACGTAGAACTGGAAGATACATCTGATGTGGATGAAATGCTTTATGGAACAGGTGGTGGTGAAGATGAGAACTAATCATCGAGAATTGCGCTGCCGGAAACGAAAGCAGGATAAAGTAAGAAAGAAAAGTCTTCAGTACAATTTTTCTGAAAAGCACAAAGGCTACATTCGGAGCTGTGTGACTTGTACTTATAACATGGCCGAAGGTGCTGTACGTGCGGGTAAGACCGTAGATAACGTGTATGCGTTCGCTCATGAGCTTAAAACTCATCCTGACAAGCTCCATTTAGCTACAGGCTCAACGGGAGCCAATGCTAAGTTAAATATTGGAGATTGTAACGGAATGGGATTGGAGGGCATATTTCGAGGTCAGTGCAAGTGGGGAAAGTACAAAGGTAATGAGTGTTTGATCATAAATGGTCCGGACACGAATTACAAAGAAAAGGTTGTTATCTTTGCTGGAGCTGCTCTTGCTTCATCGTTTAAGAAGATTCGTGGTAACTCTTATGGTATGTGGATTGCGACAGAGGTAAACCTGCACCACGACAATACAATCAAAGAGGCATTCAACCGAACACTGGCAAGCCATAAGCGAAAGTTTTTCTGGGATTTGAACCCTGACCATCCAAAGGCTAAAATCTATACGGATTATATAGATAATTATGTCGAAAAGGATAAAAAAGGAATATTAAAAGGTGGAGTAAACTATGTTAAGTTTACAATCTTTGACAATGTGAATATCTCTGATGAGAACAGAGAGGCTTTCTTGTCACAGTATGAGGAAGGTTCTATATGGTATAACAGAGATATCCTTGGCATGAGATGTATTGCTGAGGGTCTTATTTACAATAAGCTTGCTTCTGAATTTTCTCTTCCCACAGAGAAGAAGAAAGAACATAGCCTTACAAAAGAAGAGGCTCAGAATAAGCGTTTTATGAAAATTATATGTTCTATCGACTTTGGTGGAACAGGATCCGGTCATGCTCTTGTGGCTGTAGGTATAACTGAAGGTTACAAAGAAGTGGTCGCTTTAAAATCAAGGAGATATCTCGAAGGGGAGATTGACCCAGATACTGGCAAACAGATTAAAGATATTGATCCAGATGATTTGGGAAAATTGTTCGTATCTTTTGTTGAAGATGTGCGAAACACATATGGTTTTGTGACAGCAACATACGGAGATAATGCCGAATCTGTATTGATTAGAGGTCTTAAGAAGGCGATGAACAGTGCTGGCTATGGAAACATAGCACCACAGAATGCTAAAAAAGAAGTGATTAACGATAGAATCTTTACACTTGTTACTCTGTCCGTTGAGGGCAGATTTTTTTATGTAGAGGAAGAATGCCAGTCTCTTATGGGGGCGATATCAACAGCAATATGGGATCCTAAGCAGCTTACAGAGAATGTAAGGCTCGATGATGGAACATCAGATATCGACAGCATGGATGCATTTGAATATTGCTATGAAAGAGATATAAAACGATTGATTAGAAAGACGGTGAATAAGAGTTGATTGGAGATTTTTTTAAGAAAATAGGAAAGGCGGTGAGGTCTTTGTTTGCAAAACGAGCAACAATGGAGAGTGCGTTTGATGTTCAGATTGCGGTATCTTCCAAAATGGAACAAAGCCTTCAGCTATGGAGTGATATGTACGAAGGATATCCGCCGTGGTTGAGCGAGGATATTCGAACAATGAATCTTGCATCAGTTATTGCAGGAGAGGTGGCAAGACTTGTAACAATGGAAATGCAAGTAAGTCTGTCAGGCAGTCCCATGGCTGATTATCTCAGCGAGCAATTAAAACCTGTAATTAAGAATGCAAGAAAATATACTGAGTATGCATGTGCTAAAGGCGGGATTGTGCTAAAACCTTATGTAATCGAAGAAGCTGAGAAGATCGCCGTGACGATTGTTCAGCCAGAAGATTTTTTCCCTACTTCATTTGATTCAAATGGAAATATCCTTGGTGGAATCTTCCCTGACCAGAAGATTATTGGAGATAAGAAGTACACAAGATATGAGAAACATGAGTTAAATGGCAATGTATACACAATCATCAATAAAGCTTTCGTAACTCAAATATCTGAAATCGGAAACACAAATGATAACGTTCTTGGAAAGGAAGTATCGCTCGATTCGGTTGAGGATTGGGCTGGAATTGAGCCGGAAGTGGTTATTAACAATGTAGATTGCCCTTTGTTCGCATACTTTAAAATGCCAATGGCAAACAATGTAGAACTTAGATCGCCCCTTGGTGTATCTGTTTTTTCAAAAGCAATTGGAGATATTAGAGAGGCTGATAATCAATGGTCCAATCTTTTGTGGGAATTCAAAGCAACAGAAGCGGCGGTTTTCGGTGACGAAGATATCTTCCAAGTAGATGATCATGGACAGCTTAAACTAGAGGGGAAGGATAAAAGGTTGTTCCGTTCATTCCAGGGACTTACAGAGCAAATCAAAGAGTACAGTCCACAGATTAGAGATGTCAGCATCTTAAATGGATTGAACAACATCTTAAAACAGGTTGAATTCAAATGTTCGCTTGCTTATGGAACTATATCTGATCCTCAGAATGTAGATAAGACTGCAACAGAGGTCAAGCAATCTAAACAGAGGTCTTTCTCTCTTGTGTGCGATATTCAAGCAGCATTTAAAGATGCGCATGAGGATTTGATTCGTGCTATGCGTACTCTTGCAATTCTGTATGGATTATCTCCAGATGGAGAGTGTGAGCCTATTTTTGATTTTGATGATTCTATTGTTGTTGATAGAGATGTGGAGTTCCAACGTCTCATGCAGATGGCTTCAGCAAATATGATTAAGCCGGAAGCTGTTACGGCATGGTATTTTGGCATCCCTATTGAAGAAGCTCAGGAGATGCTTCCGCCGGCATTTGGAAAGGATCCTGAAGATGAACCGATTGAGGAAGAAGAATAATGCTCACTCCTGATTATTTAGATATGATTCCAGATAGTCTTGACGCCCTTTTCCAGGAACTTGACGAATGGATAATAAAAGATTATGCCAGACGTGTTGCGAAGGCTGGAGAAGTGACAGAAACAGCTCAGGGGATGGCTGAGAATGCTGAACTTCTCGGCTTATCAGAAACCGAGATTAAAAAAGAGACAGCTAGAATATTGAAGCTCACAAGAGAACAGTTAGAAGCTATCTTTGGAGATACAGCTTTCATTTCTGCAAAAAATGATGCTGACAGATTTAGAACTGCCGGATTATCTGCAGATAGAATCCTAAAAAATAGATTTTTGAGAAAGTACATAGAAGCTGCATATAAGCAGACGTATGGAAATTTTAAGAATATAACTGGAACATTAGGAGTTGCTGTTGGAGATAATTTTGAAAACTTAACTGATTATTACCGGAATAGGCTTGATTTCGTACAATTGCAAGTATCTAGTGGAGTGATCAGTCATGATGCCGCTGTTAGAGAAGCTGTGAAAAACATAGCTTCAAAAGGCATAATGCACATTGATTATGAATCTGGAAGAAGGCTCAATATTGCATCAGCGGCAAGGATGTGCACTCTTACAGGAGTAAATCAGATGGCAAGACAGCTCAATGAGGGTATATGTGATGAATTGGGGCTTGATTTAGTGGAAGTAACAGCTCATGAAGGAGCTAGACCAACGCATAAAGAATGGCAAGGAAAGATTTTTAGTCGCTCTGGAAAAAGTAAGAAGTATCCAGACCTTGTAAAATCTACTGGATTAGGAACTGTGGAAGGTTTATGCGGAGCTTACTGCCGACACAATTATTATGGTTATGTCGAAGGTTCTCCGAGAGCATGGACAGATGATGATTTGGCAAACATAGACCCACAGCCATTTGATTACAACGGAAAAAGCTATTCATTCTATGAAGCATCGCAGAGAATGAGATATATGGAGAGGCAGATCAGAAAGACTAAACGAGAGATTGTTGGCTATGAAGCTGCAGGTCTTGAATCTGATTTTGTTGCTGCTAGTATCAGGCTGAACAGACAAAAGCAAGAGTACAAGAAATTTGCTAAGGCATCAGGTGTGCGTCCGAGATTGGAAAGAACACAAGAATTTGCTTACGGTCGTTCGGTTTCACAAAAAGCTGTTCATAAATCAAAAGAAATATCCAGACATTTGGCAATAAGAAATGGAAAACTATATGGAATTTCTACCATTGGAAGTGAGAATATATCAAAAGACACATTGAAAATGGTAGATACATCATTACACAAAATATTTAAAGCTCATCCAGAAATGCAAACCTTCATAAACAATATTAAATTTGATGATAATTTAAATGATATTGAAATTGCCAAAGCTACAATCAGTAGCAAACTAATCGTTACTTTGAAAATCAACAAGCGGTTAGTGACGAGCAAAGAGGCGCTTGATAGATTGCTGAAAGAGTGTCCGGGTATGTTTACACCGAAAAACAGTTTTTATGATTATTTAGAACATGAGTTTACACATTTTAGGGAATGGAAATATGCCATTGAGGAGAATACGAAGGATGGTATCATAGATATTGATAACGCCTGGTTAGATATTTCCATGGATAAATTTTCGAAAGAAATAATAGAAGAAGCTTGCAAGAGTTGCATGCTACCTAATAGAAGTGATATACTAGAAAAAGAAATAAGTTTATATGGTTCTGGTATGTACTCAGAAGCTGTAGCGGAAGCAATGAGTGGAGGAAGAACTAAATTGTGTAAGAAGATAAAAGAATTAGTAAAAAAGAGGTGGAAGTAATGCTTTTTCCAATGCCGAAAAATTTAGTAGGAAAAGTAAGATATTGCACAATCGAAGAAGGCGGTGTAAAGATAGCCGAAGGAGTTATTTTGACCGATGCAGAACAGAAGAAATATGAAAAATTCAAGAAAGAATTTTTAGAAGCGTACAAAGGACGTTTCGAAGATTAAATACCACCGTTCGTTTGGATAGGTGGTATTTTTGTACCAATTTTTAAGACAGGAAAGGTAAAGATATGAATATTCCAAGTAAAGTAAAGGTATCATTCAAAGAATATACGGTGAAAGAAGAAGTGAATTTGCACGATGATGGTGTGGAGTTGTACGGGCAGATCCATTATGTACCTCAGATTATCCAGCTTAATGCAGATTCTTCTGATGATCAGAAGAAAGCAACTTTACTTCATGAAACTATCCATGCACTCGATGAAGTGTATAGAATCAACCTCGAAGAAGAGCAAGTAGAAAAGCTGGCCAATGCGCTGTATGTTTTTGTGAATGACAATCAAGAAATGTTTGAAAATGAAAAGGAGGAGAAATAAATGATTATTACAGGGATGAAACACTTCGAGAGTGTATGCCAGAAAAAGCTGGTTGAGCAGTACAACAAAACAAGACCAGAAGCAAACATCGATATGGGAGATGTGTTTATCGTCTGGTCCTGCAAAACTCTGCAGAATTACAAATGTTTAGCTTCAACCACTGTTTCCGGTGACGGTGTGTACGTTGAATACACTTACAACGGAGATAAGCAGGAGCTGTACGAAGATTTTTATGTGAAAGAGAGTAATCGTTGCATTACTGAAGAGTAGGAGGAAAAATGGTTAAAATACTATGCGATACTGTACAATTTACAGATATGAGGATTGCAGATACGGTGGCGCGATTGTTGTCTGATGAAGGATTTGAAGTAGAATTATTCCCAGAGAAGAAAGAATCAAGCTTAGGATTGAAAGATGCCGGTATGAAAATGAAAATTTATCATGTAGAACATAGAAAAAAGGATGTGAGATAAATGAAAGCAATGTTATCACAGCCAATGGCTGGTAAGACTGATGAGGAAATCATCGCAACAAGAGAAAAGGCAATTAAGGCGTTACAAGAAAAGGGATATGAAATCGTAAATACTCTTTTCACAGATGAGTGGTACAGTAATGAGAAGATGAAAGAGCGTGGGGTTGTCCAGATTCCATTATGTTTCCTGGCTAAATCTTTGGAGAATATGTCTCTGTGTCATGCAGCGTATTTCTGCAAAGGATGGGAAAATGCAAGAGGTTGTAAGTTGGAACATGAGGCGGCGAAAGCTTATGGTTTAGAGATTATATACGAAGATTAAAAAAGGAGTGATTGCATGGGAGTTGTGGCATGTATAATCAGCTTCGTGGTCGGTTGCATGTTTGGATGCTTCTTGACTTGTGCATGCGTTGTGGCTGGTCAATATGATGAACAGTCAGAAAGAAAATTAAATGAAGATAAAGAACCTAAATAATTAGTCGCTTGAGCTCGTATTTTGAGCTGTGGCGACTTTTCTTGTGTTAAAGGATAAAGAATATGGAAAAAGTCGAACTAAGCTCAAATACGGAGCAGACAAGGCAAACTTGTGTAGTCACTGCAGATATTGATATGTTAGCTCCAGATTGGCTGAGCCGAATGATTACTAATCATAGGGTGAGGCTTATATACAGAATTATAGATGGGCACTCGGTGCTGAAAGGGGTGAAAATTGACGATGAAATGGCGAGAATTGGTGACAAGATACATTTCGATGGCAAGTGGATTTCAGTAGAAAGGAGGTGATCCAGAAATCTCCCAGTTGTGGGTAAAACAGCCATGGGCGTTGGGGACGTCCTTTTTTATGCAATTATCCCGTGATTGCGGGGCTTTATAAATACAATCTAGCAGTTGACAGAGTGAACTGTCATTTAATCAAATCAGCGAAGAAAACAGGAGGTAAGCGAGATGGCTTATGAATTTTTAAAGAAACTTTTTGGGAAAAATGAAGATGGTTCTGAGAAAGCAATGACTTTTGCAGAACTGGAAGCAGCGATTGATGCTGCTGAAGGGTTGAAAGTAATCAACCTTGAAGAAGGTGGCTATGTTGCAAAAACAAAGCTTGATGACAAAATCACAGAGCTTAAAGATACGAAGAAGCTGCTCGAAGAGGCTAATACAACAATCCAGACATACAAAGACATGGATGTTGATGGTATTAAGCAGTCTGTAGCTGATTGGGAGAACAAATACAATACAGATCTTGCGGCTCTACAGGACAAGATGGCCAAACAGGAAACAGAGTTTGCAGCAAAAGAATATTTCGGAAAATACAATTTCACTTCTGAACTTGCTAAGAAAGCAGCATTTGCTGAGTTTATGGCGCAGGAGTTTAAACGTTCCGAAGATGGCAAATTCTTGGGAGCTGATGATTGGATGGAATCAATGAAAGCAAGTAACCCGGGTGCTTTTGTTGTTGAAACACCTAATCCTACACCAGTTCCTGAACCACCGAAGCCTAGCTTCGCACCAAAGGGAACTCCTACACCGCCTCATAAACCTCGTGAGAAAAAAATGACACTCACAGAGAAAATGAAGTACATGCAGGAAAACCCAGGAACAGATATTGATTCATTATTTGATTAAGGAGGAATTTTAAATGGCATTAAAAGTATTTGATAACAAATATTTCAATGGTGAAGTATTCAAAGGGTATGTAGACCGTGTACCTAATACAAAAAGAACGGAGTTAATTAAAAGCAAAGCTATCCGTCAGAGACCTGACCTTGCCTCAGCTATGGCGGATCAGACGGGCGGCAACTATATCACTACAACTCTTAAAGGGCTTATTTCTGGCTCAGCTCCATCAAACTATGACGGAGCTACAAATATGCCAAGTAACAAAACAACAACATTCCGTCATTCAAGAGTTGTTGTAGGACGAATGAATTCTTGGACGGAAAACGATTTTTCTTACGATATCACAGGAGGAGAAGATTTCCTCGAAGATATTGCTCAGCAGGTTGCGGAATATTGGGGTGAAGTTGACCAGGATACTCTTGTTCATATCCTGAATGGTATTTTTAAAATGACAGGTGCTGAAAACCTCAAATTCGTGAATAACCATACTCACGACATTACGAAAATTCCAAACTCAGAAGGAAAGACTGGTTATATGGATGCTACGTCTCTTAATACCGGTATGCAGAAAGCCTGCGGAGACAATAAAGGCAAATTCGCTGTTGCGATTATGCACTCTTTTGTTGCTACCAACCTTGAAAATCTCAAAGTACTCACATATCTCAAGTACAATGATGGGAATGGAATGGAAAGAGAAATTGGTATTGCTACATTGAATGGACGTCTTGTTCTTATTGATGATGGAATGCCGGTTGATACAACAGTTTCAGAAACACCTAAATATACTACATTTGTTCTTGGTGAAGGTGCCATTGAGTATACTGACTGTGGAGCTAAGGTTCCATATGAAGTTGATCGTGACCCAAAAACAAATGGTGGTGCTGATACATTATATTCTCGACAGAGAAAATGTTTTGCTCCATACGGTATTTCTTTTACACAGAAACAGATGGCTTCCCTTTCTCCTACAGACGCAGAGCTTGAGAATGGAACTAACTGGGAACTTGTCTCTTCTGCAGAGTCTTCTTCTAAGAAGTATATCGACCATAAGGCTATTCCGATTGCAAGAATTATTTCTTTGGGCTAAGAGCAGGTGATTGCTATGGGGTACGTGACTTATGAATACTATACAGAAAAATATGGTGGAAGGTCTGTATCTAAAGATGATTTTATGAGGCTGGAAAACAATGCTAGGATGTATGTTGATAAATATACATTTAATAGATTGGTTAATGCAGCGAAAAATGTTCCGGAATTTAGTGTTCCGGAACAAATTCTCAATGCAGAGTGCGCAATCATAGACATTCTGGCAAAAAGCGAACAGATGGATGGCAAGGAGATTGCGTCGGAGACCACCTCAAAACAGAGCGTTACCTATGCTGGAGTAAAGACGTTTGATTTAAAAATAAAAGATGTTATAAGTATGCATCTTGGTGGAACGCCTTGGACGTACAAGGGAAGTGGTGTTGGATATGTTACGGAATAAAAATATTACCATCTACAATATACGCAAAACAGGAGATTCTAGGACGTATGTTAGGAATGTATTTTATTGCCATTACGAAGAAAATATCGGCGGTTTTCATGAAAAGACAGATAACAGGAAACAGAATGTTGCTACAATACTGATTCCGTTATCTGTACAACATGAGACAGGAAAAACTTATGTGCTTCCGCAACAATTTTCTACAGCATCAGGGAATGTATTTACGCTAAAAGAAGATGATATTGTAATCCCTTATGAATGTTCTGAGGAAATTATTTCCGAGAGGGAATTTGCAAAGAAACATCCAGAGCTGCTTCGGATAGCCAGCGTTGAAACATGTGATTACGGATCCTACTATCAACAGCATTGGGAGGTAACGTGTGGCTAAAATACAATTAAAAATGGACCCTTATGAGAAGATTGCTCTCAAAAGGGGCTTAAACAAGAATGGCAAAGGGCAGAGATTCCTCACTCACGAGATTAGAAGACTCTCGGATCCGTATGTTCCTTTTGATAAAGGACCTTTAAAAAATACTGCAGTAGAAGAGGAACGGCGAATTATTTATATACAGCCTTATGCAAGAAGATGGTGGTATACGCATCGGGGAGGCAAAGGCAAGAGAGGTAAACAATGGTGTATCCGTATGTGGGCTGACCGTGGCAGAGAGATTGTCCGGAATGTTGCTAATTATTGTGGAGGTAGAAGTGGATAAAGCAATTGTCGAATCAATAAGAGATTTTATAGGTAAATGCCCACTTTTAAAAGCTGAAGGTGATACATTTGTGAATGTAGATTACCAAGAAAAAGATATAGGCACTTACATGATTGAAACCACACCTGCGAATCTGTGGGTAAAAAGATATGTAAACGGGACTGGAATTAAACAGTTCCGTTTTGATTTTTCATCAAGAGAAATCTATTCAGATGATGTACTAGAGAATATTAGGAAGTCAAATTTCTATGAAAACTTTTCTGAGTGGCTCGATGAAAGCACAAGACTTGGCATGTTGCCAGTTCTGTCTGGAACTCGGAAGCCTATGAAGATATATGCCACTACAGGTGGATATGTTTATGATTCAGATCATGGTACTGCACAGTACATCATTCAATGTAACTTTGAATATTTTCAATTCTAAATAAGGAGGAATAAGAATGGCTGTAGAAGGAACAGTAGTAATACCAAATCCGGTCATGCGACATGAAATTGCTGACTATTTAAAAGTAGGAGAAACTTTTGAACTTATGGGCTTAGGTTTTGAATCCCTCAATGAATCTCCGAATGCACAGTCTTCAAGCAAGACTTATATCAATCAGAAATCACAGTCTTCTTTTGTTAAATCATATCAGCGAGAGTTTCCGTATTCAGCAGATATGATTAAGTCTGAGAAAGCGAATATGGCTCTGTACAATGTTAATAGACATAATGCAACAGGGGCAGATGCTATGTTTGAATATGTTCGTGTTGATTTGTATGACCCGGATACAGCGACAAACTCATTTAAAGCAAGACAGTTCACTGTATCTGTCGAAGTGTCTTCTGTAGAGGGTAATGGAGGAGATAATCTTGTCCATTCTGGAACGTTAAAAGCATTTGGAGATCCTGTGGAGGGTACCTTTAACACGCAGACAAAAACATTCACAAAAGCTAGTGAGTAATATTATAAGAAAACAGAAATAAGGAGGTTTAGTTATGTTAGTTAATTTGCTAGGTGAGGAGTTTGAAGTTGATTTTCTTGATTATGATTTCGCAATGAAATGCGAAGAAGGCTACAATGGTGTCATTAAAAAGTCAGAGGAGATTACTCAAAATGCAAATAATATGAAACAGACGGAGTTCATTATTCAGACATGCGATGCAATTAACCGTTTCTTTGATGATGTACTCGGAGCTGGAGCGTCGGAGAGAATCTTTAAAGGGAAAAAGAATGTCCTTCTGGCATACGATGCGTTCGGGACATTTGCAGAGGCTAAGAATCAATCTGGTCAAGAAATTATCAATATCTCACAGAAGCATGGCGTGATGCTTGGTAAGAATAATAACCAGCCTCAGAACCGTGCTCAGAGAAGACACAACAGTAAAAATAAAAACAAATATCCCAACAATAAGAGAAAATAATGAATCTCATAATGGATAAAGCTCCCACCGATGTTTTGATTTGTGGAAAAAAAGTGCCAATCAAGGCTGATTTCGTAACGTGCATGAATTTTGAAAAGATGATTCTTACGGATAGCATATCCGATACGGATAAGCTAAGTAATGCTTTGAATATGTTTTATGGTGAAAGGGAATTTACCCAAGAAGAATTAGAGGATGCTGTTGAAGGCATCCTTTTTATTTACACTTGTGGAGATGGAGATACAGAAAATAAAAAAGGAAATTCTCCAGGGAAAAATAATAGAATCTATGATTATGAATATGACGCTGATTATATCTATGCAGCGTATAAGCAACAGTATGGAGAAGATCTTCAAGCACATCTCAATATGCATTGGTGGAAATTCAAATCAATGTTTAAGGCTTTATCGAACGATACAGAGTTTGTGAAAATAATGGGATATCGCTCTATTACAATTAACTCTGACATGACTAAATCACAAAAAGATTTTTATACAAAAATGAAGCGCATACATGCTTTGCCATTGCCTGCAGATGAGCAAAAGAAATTGGATGCTATTGAAGAAGTTCTTATGAATGGAGGAGACCTTACTGGTCTTATGAAAGAATTACATGGAAAAATGTAAGCCAAAAAAAGTGAAGTGCCCGTATTGTGGATACGAGATGCCTATTTTCGTATTGCCTAATGCGAGATGCGAAGGACTTCAAGTGAAATGTAAAGGAAAAAATTGCAGGAAAGAGTTTGAAATTAAAATAGTCAGGTAGTGCCGTTGTGCCGATGACTCTCACATAGGAGGTGGAGCATTGGCAGATGGCAAGGTTATCGTCGATACGGACCTAAACGCCTCTGGGTTTAAAGAAGGATTGGGCAAGCTCGGTTCAATCGCATCTACTGGTCTAAAGGCAACAACTGTCGCAATATCCGCTGTTGGGAGCGGATTACTTGCATTAGGAGGTTATGCGGTTAAGGTTGGTAGTGAATTTGAGGCAGCAATGAGCAACGTGGAAGCTATTTCAGGAGCTTCAAGCCAGTCTGTAATGACAGCTTCTGGGAAAATGGTTGATGGATTAACGGCTATTACAGAAAAAGCTAAAGAGATGGGTTCCACCACTAAATTTTCGGCTACAGAATCTGCCGAAGCATTATCATACATGGCTATGGCCGGCTGGGATAGTCAGCAAATGTATGATGGTTTATCCGGAATCATGTCGCTTGCTGCGGCATCTGGTGAGGATTTAGCAACAACAGCGGACATTGTAACGGATGCACTTACGGCGTTTGGAATGTCTGCGGGAGAATCCGGTCATTTCGCGGATATTCTCGCAAAAGCTTCTTCGGCATCAAATACAAATGTAGGAATGCTAGGGGAATCATTTAAGTACGTTGCTCCGTTGTGTGGAACACTTGGATTTAGTGCTGAGGATGCGGCTATTGCACTTGGACTTATGGCTAATGCTGGTATAAAAGGCTCGCAAGCCGGTACAGCCTTAAGGGGAGCTCTTTCGGCTCTGTCTTCCCCAAGTAAGCAACAAGCGGAAGCGATGGAAAAACTTAATATATCACTTGTTGATGGCGAAGGCAAAATGAAATCATTACGTGGAGTAATGGGAGACCTTCGGACGAAATTTGCTGATCTCGATAAAGCTGAACAGGCTCAAATGGCAGCTACAATTTTCGGAACAGAAGCAATGAGTGGTATGCTTTCTATCATAAATGCTAGTGATGAAGATTTTGAAAAATTAACGAATTCTATCGATAACTGCAGTGGAACTGCTGAAGAAATGGCAGCCATTATGCAAGATAACTTACAGGGGCGGATTACCGAACTTCAATCCGCTGTGGAAGGTCTTGGTATTCAGCTGTATGAAAAGATGGAAGTTCCATTAAAAAGTCTTGCAGAAAAGGGGATAGAATATATTGGCCAGCTTTCAACCGCATTTGATTCTGGTGGATTTAATGGAATAATCAAAGAACTAGGTAGTATTTTTGCTGATGCAGTAAGTGAAATGGCCGCCGCAGCTCCTGAAATGCTCTCTGCAGGGGCTTCTATGATTGAAGCATTTATTATAGGTCTACAAGGCAATATGCCACAGGTGGCTCAATCTGCGGTTACAATAGCCACTACTCTTGTGGAAGGAATTTGTCAGATACTTCCACAGGCATTACAGTTTGGTGCAGATTTTATTATTCAGCTTGCTTCTGGATTTGCTAGTGCAATGCCAGAACTTTCAGCGAATGTAGGAAATTGCATTACAAGTATTGTATCTACATTTGCAGATGGTGTACCTCAGTTTATCGAATCTGGCGCTCAAATTATTATCAATTTAATAACTGGAATAACGGAATCGCTACCTTCTTTGTTTGATTCCGCAAGTCAAGCTATTACGTCATTTATGACTGGATTATCAGAAAATGCACCGATGATACTTGATGCAGGAATTGCAATGCTCCAAGAACTTGGCAATGGAATTGCTCAGACACTTCCGGAATTGATACCACTTGCAATTCAAACAATTTTAGATTTTGGCTCATACATTGTTGCTAATATCGGAACTATTGTGGACATTGGAATTCAAATTATCATGTCTCTTGCTCAAGGCATTGTCAATTCTATTCCGTTGATTATTCAACAAGCACCAAAAATTATTAACGATTTTTGGAATGCGTTTGACCAGAATGCAATAAAACTGATTAGTGCCGGTATACAGTGCATTATTAAATTGGGAAAAGGAATCATAGAATCCATTCCGTTGATTATTCAAAATGCTGGAGAGATTGCTATGGCAATCCTAAATACAATAATGCATTTGGATTTAATATCTGCAGGTAAAACACTTATCAAAAATCTCGGTACAGGAATTAAAGCGATGATAAGTGAAGCTGGAGCATGCGCTAAATCTGTTGCGGACAACATTTTAAATATTATTAAGACAACTGACTGGCTGGGACTTGGTAGAACGATTATTACGTTCTTAAAAAATGGGATTTTAAATATGCTTTCTGCGGTGGCTTCGGCCGGAGGAAATGTTGCGAAAGCAGGATTTAATGCCATTAAGAACATTGATTGGCTTGGCTTAGGACGTACAGTAATTACATTTATTATCAATGGATTAAAAGCCATGATTGGAAATATTGGAAGCACTCTTAAAAGTATAGCTACCGCAGGTATGAATGCATTTAAGGGTTGTAGTTGGTCATCAGTAGGCCAAAATGTTATTTCTGGTATTGTATCTGGTATTACAGCCGCTGCTGGAAGGCTCGTATCGGCCGCAGTTAATGCAGCTAAAAATGCCTTGAATTCAGTTAAGAAATGGTTAGGCATCAATTCTCCATCACGTAGAGCGAAACAAGAAGTTGGACAATGGATTCTTCCTGGTATTGGCGAAGGTGTGGAAGAGACACAGCCAGTGCTTGATAAGACAATGGAAGATGCTGCTAGCGGCATGATTGAAACGTTTGATAAGAAACGTGACATAGATGTGAGTGGATTTGTAGAGCGAATGAGAAATAGAGTAGCTCTTGAGGTTGCTGAGATAAATAGCAACATTGAAGTGAAGTCGAACTCAGGGTCTGGAGTGGTACAGGCATATGATTCCGAAAAAATGGATTATAAGAAACTTGGAGATGCATTTGTAGATGCGTTAGCAAGAGCTGGAATTCATGTTGATTTAGATAGCAGAGAGCTTGGAAGATTGATAGCTGAGTTGGCATAAGGAGGTGCGAGATGAATTACGATATTTATTATGTAAATTCAGAAGGACAGAAAATTGACTTCTGTAATTGGCCATACATGATATATGACGGTGACATTTTATCTTATGACTGGTCGTATGATAGCACCCCGAATTATGGCATGGCTGGTGGCAAAATCACATCTTTTTCAAAGAGTGTGGAAAAGAAAAAATTAAAAATTTCAGTATTTGCACAATCAGAGCTCGTTTACGGACGAGCTCTTGATAATTTAGCGGATTATATAGAGTGCGACATTGCTTCGATGAATCCAGGAAGGCTTTATGTGAACGGAAATTACATTGAATGTTATATATGCGGAATAAACCCAGACGAGTGGGTGACTGGATGCAATACACTTGATGTAGAACTTCTTATAGCTATTGAGTACCCGTTTTGGCTACTTGATAAGGAATATGTATTTCCGGTTAGTGGTCAGATTTCTAAAGAGAACTATAAATATCCATTGAAATATCCGTGGAGATATCCGAACAGGAGAACATCTGGGGTTATTTACCAAAAACACATTAAGCCTTGTGATTTTATAATTACAATCACAGGCCCGGTAAGAAATCCAATTGTTAAGATTGGGAAACTGCAGTATGGATTTACGGGAGAACTTCGCAATAACGAATATATTGTCATAAATTCAAGACAAGGCTTTATCAGAAAATATTTAGATGGTGTCAGCACATCTCAATATATTGATATTTACGATGACCGTACAAGACACAATGATATATATCATAAGCTACCTAGAGGCACGTTGAATGTGCAGTGGACTGGAGAATTCGCTTTCTCGGTTGTCGTTATCGAAGAAAGGAGTTTTCCTAAATGGATTTCACAAGCGTAGATATAAATGGAAAAGAACTCAATAAGATTAAAAGTATTCGTAAAGCTGATATTGAAATTGGGGTAACGAACACGTTTGAACTTACATTCTCTTCGGATGAGTGGAAACATAACAATACTTTGAATAATATGTATTATTTTTTTGAAGAGCAGACAGAAGTTGGTGGAATTATTAAGTCAATCAAATCCATAACCAAAAAGAAACAGGTGATTGCCGGAGGGTATACATGGAGAGGATATCTTGATAAAAGAATTTTAGAGCCACCTGCAGGATTATCGCACAAAGAAGTAAGTGGAGAGGTTCATTCTATTATAAGAGGCTTAATAGATGGCTTATATAATGGGCTTATTAAAGGTAGTAAAGAAGTGAGCAAGTTTACTGTTACAAATTACAGATTTAGTAGATATTGTACTATATTAGAAGGCATAGAGGATATGCTGGAAAGCGTAGGTGCTAGGCTTGTTATACGTTATATTCCAACACATTTTGAAGGTAATGTTCGTATAAAGGGATATGTTGAAGTTTCTGCTACAGCAACAAGGGATTTATCGAAAAAAGTAGAGTTTTCTGAATCTGGACGAATACACATGGTTGCTACTTCTGATGATACTGGGGTGAATCATTTAGTTTGCCTTGGCAAAGGGGAACTTACAAATCGTCTGATTGTTCATTTATATGCTGATAAAGATGGAAATATAGGTCGTACACAGAAGCTTTTCGGTATAAACGAAATTGCTGAGACTTATGATTATTCCAATATCGAAAATGAAGATGAGATGATTAAAGAAGGAACTAAGAAATTGAAAGAGATTCGTAGTAAGAAGAAAATAGAAGTTGCTCCGGATGATATAAATGTAGATATCGGAGATGTTGTTGGTGGGCAGGAAGAGATTACCGGATTATCCATCAGCAAGAAAATTACAAGAATTATCTACAAAATAGATACTAATGGACAATATTCAAAGGAATATAAGGTAGGTGATTAGGAATGGGATTTAAAGGCTTAACTATTAACACAGATGGTGGTGACGAGGCGCACATTTATGCTGAGGATCATGCAGCTATGTTTCGGTGCATTTTTGGAAATGAAGATATGATTTTTCCGTATGGTGAGCTTTTTAAAACAGTAATAACTGGCTCGAACTCAATTCGTGTTAGTTCTGGGTTACTTTGTGTTCAGGGACATCTTGGAACAATCCCGTATAATGACACACAGTCATTTATTCTACAGAACGGTTCGCCTGGAGCTACGAGAAAAGATTTACTTGTTGCTACATTTGAGACCAGTGGACTCCATGGTATTGATACCTTCAAGCTTGAAGTTTTGACAGGTACTACTAATTACACGAAGGGAAATTTAGATGCTGGTGATTTAAAGACGCAGTTCCCTCTTGCAGAGATAACGATTGAAGGTTTAGCAGCATCAAGTGTACGAATGCTGAATGAACCAATCATGAATATGTCAGATTTAAAAGAATATCTGACTAATAAAATTACATATGGTGTAGCTGAACCGTCAGATTCTTTTGGCAGGGATGGAGATATTTACATTAAATACGAAGGGTAGGTGATTAAATGGGATACGCAACGCCATGGAAAAGCCCGACTACCCATAAAACATACAGACGTGGTGATCCAATCACGGTAACTGGTACAATCTATTACAGTGCAGATGGAACATCTGGCTCTCATGGATATTTTACGAATCGTAGATTATATTTTTACGGATACTTCACAGCTAACTGGGATGTAAGAGTGCCGATTTGTGTCGGTAACTCAGCAGGAACTGCATGGGCGTTTGTTTACGAAAGTTCCATTGTATCTGGTGGAACACCAGAAAAACACAAGGTGATTTATAACGGAAATGGCGGAACTTATAATGGAAATGCTACATGGAGTGAACAGGCGACTTATAATGTAGATTACTATACTTACTCGAACTTCTTTACCAGACATGGCTATCATTGGATTGGCTGGAATGAAAGTCCCAATGGAAAAGGAACTGATTGGACTAGCTGGGTTGGAAAACCTTGGAGATATACCTATACACGAGATACAACATTATATGCGCAATGGGCGGTTGATAAATACAACGTGTCGTATAATGCAAATGGTGGCGCAGGAGCCCCTGGAGCGCAGACAAAAACATTCGGTTCAAATCTTACATTGAGCGGAGGAAAACCGTACAGAACTGGATATATATTTTCGCATTGGAATACTTCAGCTAATGGTGGTGGAACTAATTATTGGCCTGGTGGTACATATAGCTCTAATAGTGGAGTAACATTGTACGCTCAGTGGACTCCGATAACATATTATATTCAATTTAATGCAAATGGAGGATATGGATCCACATCAGGCATGACAGTTAAATATAATCAAGTGCGTTCGTTATCATCAAATGGATTTTCACGGGTCGGTTATAGGTTTGCTGGATGGGCCACGAGATCTGATGGAGGAGGAAGTCTGTACAGCAATGGCCAGAATATCCAGAATCTATCGAGCTCAAACGGAGCAACTATTACGCTATACGCTAGATGGACGGCGAACACGTATACGGTTCGATATAATTCAAATGGTGGCTCTGGTACTATGGCAGATACCGGCCATACTTATGGTTCGCGTTCGTATCTTAGAGCAAACGCATTTTCAAAGTATGGTCATACATTTGCGGGATGGTCCACTATTAAGAATGGAAATGTAGAGCTTTCGGATGGAGCTGCAATCACTACACTTACAGCGGTTCATGGAAATGTAGTGACATTATATGCGGTCTGGAGCACTGTTTGGCATAGGCTTACATTAGATGCAGAAACAAACCACGGCAGTCCGAATACAGAAATTGATGTTTCGCATGGTTCATCAATGGGTCCGAGGATGCCTGTTCCGACTAGAAAAAACTATGTATTTTTGGGGTGGTTCACAGAACCGACAGGTGGAACGCTCATTGGCAGAGATTATATAATTACCGGTCCAATGAAATTGTATGCTCAGTTCAAGATAGATGCATCTGTGTGCGTACAGGTTAATGGTAGAGCTATATCGGGTATTCCTTATGTACAGGTCAATGGTAAAAGCAAGAAAGGATATGCCTATGTAAAGGTTAATGGTACTTGGAAACATGGAGTAGGAAAGGGATAGGAAGTGTATGAATAAGCATTTATTTACAGTAAATGGAAATATTCTTCAGCGAGTGATTTCTGAACCTATGACTAGCAATTCGCAAGGCTTTGATAAATGCGAATTTAGATTCAATGAGGAATGGGAAGGCTTCTCGAAAACAGCGGTTTTCTACAGGAGCCCTCTCGATAAGAGGATTGTTCTTATTGAGAATGATATGTGTGAGTTTCCTCCTGAAACATCAAAGATTATTGGTGAGTGCTATGTTGGTGTCATAGGTGTAAGCGAAACAAAGACTGGGGAAATAGTTAGGATTGCAACAAATCCTTATAAAGTGATGGTTGAGGAAGGGGTAAGCAGTGAATATTCTCAGAATCCAGAATATGAAGCTGCAATACTTGACCAGATGCTTGTTCTTTTTGAAAAATATCATCAAGACAACATTAAAATAAATAAAACAGTAGCAGACAATGCTGCGGCTGCAGATAAAAGTGCAAAAGCTGCACTTGCTTCTGAAACGGAAGCAAAAAAGGTATTAACCGAAACTAAAACAACAATGGAAAAGAATGTTGAAAATAGTATTATTTCGAAAATGCCTTATGCTGACAAAAGCACAGGCGAATGGATGGTGTGGGATCCTGAAACATCGGCATATAAGAAAACCGGGATAATGGCGGTTGGTGGCGTAACAAATAAATTTAGACTTGATGGCGAAGGCAAAATGTATTGTAAAGCTATCTATACATCTGGATACAGCACAGAAGTGTGCCTGGGAACTGTTGCCCCTACATATAGAGGAGTATATTCTGGGAGTGATTCATACCCTTATTTTAGTCTTGTTACATACAATGGAAACTTGTATATTTCTAAAAAAGATGTTCCATCAGGGGTGCTACCAACGGAATCTGTTAATGAATTCTGGGATTTGGTTACAAAAAAGGGAGAAGTGGGGAAAACTCCTAAATTTTCTGTAGGAAATGTGGAAACCGTAAGTTCTTCATCTGAAGCAGGTGTTGATATTTCTGGGACATTAGAAAATGTTGTACTTTCATTTCGAATTCCTAAAGGAGAAACAGGAGAAACAGGAGATATTACTGTTGAGCTTCAGAACCTCAAAGAGGTTGTGCTTGTTAGTGAGAAGAACAGTAAGCATTATTATGACGAGGTTCTTCGTATCTACACTCAGTACAACGGAAGTGTTACTGACAGTATCAATCAGGCAATGAATGCAGCCAATGAAGCAAATAAAAATGCAATTCGAGCAGAACAGGCTATCGGAGCTATTGAGGAAGCCCTGAAAGGAGCCAATACCATCATTGATGATGCGACAGGTATCTCATATAAGCTCGGTATCGAGAATGGCGGATTGTACATTGAGGAGGTGTTGAAATAATGCAATTAGTTCGAAAACCTATCAGTAATGTAGAAGTAACAGCTTTTGAATTTAAGGTTAAAGGATGTGAATTTCTCGTAAAAAACCTTGCTGTTGGAGCTATCTATGTTGGGTTCGGAGAAACTCAGCCGTCTAAAGAACAGATGAGTATGATTCCAGAAGATTGCTGGCAGAAATTTATTTTGAAAAATAATGAAGGAAAATATGATAGTGCCTCTAAAGCATATGTTATTGGAGCTACCGGAACTGCGACAGGAGAGGGGGTTGAAATCGAATGCCTCAAATGGTAGAGAGAGCTATCGGTGTTGGATTGTTTGGAAGATTCACCAATGGAAAGGTTGAGGTTTCGGCTGGGGAAAATGGTTCTGTGCAGGCAAATTCGAAAGCTCGATTAAGAGCTGAATACGATAATTATTCTTGTATGCATATAAGTACATCGAGCAATAAAGTGAATTTGAATGTTGATGGAGATTATTTGGAGGTGATCGTATAATGGGAGCGGTGAGAATTAAAGTTAGACCAACTCCAGGAGGAGTACATAAGACAACAAATGAATACGATGAATTGACAATTGTGTACAGCCAAGAAAAGGGCTGTACATTTTTGTCTAGGCAGGCAGTTCCATCAGGAATCCCAATTACTAATACTGATTATTGGCAGCCATACGTAACAAATGAGAATAGTAATATTATCACTGATGCTACAGATGGTTCAAAATATCGATTTGGTGTTGAAAATGGGAGAGCGTTTATTGAGAACTTATAACGTATTTCGATATTTTATATCAAAATAACATATTTTAAAAAATGTGAAATAGAATAGGAGCGTGATTTATTATGGGTAAAATCTTTTTTGCTGACAAGGAAACGCAGGATATTACACTTGCGTATTGTAAGCAGATTTTAGAAGCTGTAGGCGGACAGGCAACTGATTCAAAATCAAAAGTAGCAGCTCAGTATTTCAATCTTAGAAGAACAGGGAATGAATTTGGCGTGAAGTGGCCGACTTTTGCAACATCCCCGCTTAGTGCCGGAACAAGAACGCGACATGCCGTTGGCAAGGTTGCATATCCATCAACTGAGAAAACTGCAGCTCGTAATGACTTTGATACATACAGTATTTTTAATGGCCTTAGAGTAAATGGACATGTAGATGCGAACGGGGAGTTTATCGTTGATTTCTTTGAAGGAGAAGAGGGATTTTCTAATACAGAAAATGATACTTGGATTCTTCATGGAACACATTGGTTTATTTATGATTTTACGGATGGTGAAGAACTTGCCATTACAGATAAACCAAAAAAAGGCTGGTGCCCAGAAGGAGCTGCTATCAGACCAGACGGAACGATTAGACCTTTTGTTGCGATTGCAGCTTATGCAGCTTCAAAAGGAAAAGACGGTAAAATTGCTACAGTTGCAGGAAATTCACCGATGTATAATGTATCTCATAATACAGGTATCACAGAATGTAAGAAAAAGGGTACACAGTATTGTATTACAACACAGCAAGACCAGTCACATCTTAATGACTTGTTTTTGGTTGCGTTTGCTACTAGAGATACACAGAGTATTATGGCGGGACACACAAGTTTCGGAGAACAGTACACAGTAGCAGTTGCTGAAAGTAATGTGGAAAGAGTTATTGTTACGTCTGCACAGGCAAATTCGATTGTAGTTGGAAGTTGCGTGTCCGTTGGAGATCCTACCACCAATTCAAGCAAAGACAGATCAAATGCTTATATGCATAGCCTTGCAGATAGAGTTGTTGTTACAAAGATTGAAGATCTCGGCGGAGGGAATGGAGCTATTTATGTTGATAACAAAGGCATCAAGTTCTCGACAACAGCTACTACTGTTGTATCGGTTATGCCATGGCACACAGGAAGCCTTGATAATGTCCTTGGAACATGCGGCTCTATTGGAAGCAATACTAATGGAAAATCACCATATAAGTTATTTGGAGTAGAGTGTTCATGGGGACAGTATGAAGTTATTGGTAATACGGTTATGAAAATCACTAATGGTGTTATGAAACCTTACATTTGCTACGATTGCACTAAACTTTCTACTTCTGCACCTACTTCAGACTATGAAGAGGTTGATATTGTGATTCCGAATAGTCAAGCTAAATGGCAGTATATTTCGGAACTTGGCTACGACCATAAGCATCCAACTGTGAGGTATGTAAAAGGATATGGAGCTACGTCAACAACAGGATATGCTGATGCTGTTTATACTGAAAATCTGACTGAATCTTTAAATGGAGTTAGAGAAATTCTTTCCGGCGGCAACCTGTGGTATGGCGGTTATGCTGGCCGGTTCTACGCGAACCTGAACAATTGGCTCGACGGGGGTAACTGGAACTACGCCGCTCGTATTTCTGTAATGATTATTGTAGTGTGTTTCGTTGTCTTAAAGACAACCCGTAAGGCTTGGGCGGAATGCCCGAAATTCTTGAAACCAGCATCTTCTCGACAGCAATGTCGGGAGGATCCTGCAACGGAAGTGGGTGCAGGAAGGGGCTAGTAGTAAACCCGAAAGTCCTTGAATACAGAAAGAAAGAGGTCTGGTTATGAAAACGTATTGTAAAAAAATGGATATATCAGAAATTTCGTTTGTTGAAAATGTGATAACAGAATTTCTTTCAGAAAGGCTTGGTCAAAGCAATGTTGCTAAGTTTTTTGCGTACTATAATGGGATAAGCCATACCAAATCAAGAAAGTATATTGACACGAATCCTGAATATTCTGCTTCGACAATAAAAAAGATTGCAAACGATGTATCTTTAAATATTAAAAATCGCACAGTTAAAGAACATGTGATATCAACGATTCCACATGAGCCGATTATTAAGTATATGGAAATAATTGACGGACTGAGCGGAAAAGTTCGTGAACTTGGTTTGGAAAAAATGATACTGCAAATATATGAAGTTATAGCAAGGGAAGCTTCAGAGAAAATGTTTTCTGCGAAAATAGGTACATTTCAGGTGTCTTCCATAAAAGGGCGTGGACAGTCCTATGGAAAGAAATATATCAAGAAGTGGTTATCTAATGATCCGGAAGGCACAAAATATTGCGTCAAAGCTGATGTTAAGAAATGCTATCCAAGTATTCCGCATGAAAAAGTAAAATTTTTACTCCACAGGGATTTGGGTAAATCTGATATGTTAGTATATCTTTACGATACGATTTTTGAATTATACGATTATGTAAATGAACAACTGGGAAGATATGAGCAATTAGGAAAAGGTATTCTTATTGGCTCGCCTATCTCTAAGGATCTGTGCAATTATTACATATCGTATGCATATCATTTCATTACAGAAAAATTATTTGAAACGAGTATACGTCGTGGAAAGGAAAAGAAAGTGCGCCTTATCTCTCATGTCATGATATATGCAGATGATATTGTGATTTTTGGAGGGAATAAGAAACACTTGCACAAAGCAATCCACCAAATAGTTGCTTATATGAAAAGCTTCCTAGGGCTTGAAATTAAGTCTGCATGGAGGAAGTTTCTTATAAGCTATAAAACATCAAATTCCAAAATCAAAGGCTCTAGTCTTGATTTTATGGGGTTTGTATTTCGTGGCTTAGATACTTATTATAAGTATTATAATGGCACAAAAAAGAGAGTAAAACGTGTGAAAGTAATTATTAGGGATAAGATTTTCTTGAAGGCTCGTAGAAAATTTTATAGATTCCAAAAGAAAATATGCAAGAAGATAAAAGTAAGTAAGCATGATGCAATGTCCTTGCTTGCGTTTAATGGATGGGTTAAGAATACCGATTCAAATGTGTTTCAAGAAAAAGAAATGTGGAAGGCATACATTAACATGGCAAGGAACATTGTAAGTAGGTACGAGACCGGGAAATCTTATGCCTATGAAAAATATTATAAGAAATGGAGGAAATTGTATGCATAAAACAAATAGTCCTGACTTGCAGGACAAATTAACATACGCAGTATTGCCAGATGGGAGTGTTGACCTCTGGATCAGAGCAAATAAAGTGAAGCTTCCTGTTCTTCCGGATGGAGAGATGGGGCCAAGCGGATATGAATATGATGAGGTATACTGCAGATTAAGTTCGTCAAAAGTTGCTTCAAAAACAGAAATCCTTGCAGATGTTGACTTCTGGTTCGAATCATTAAAAGACATGAAAGAAGGAACAAATGCTGACTTCCTGGCAAAAAATAATTTCAGAGCAAAAGTGAGAGCAGAATTATCAGCTGCTTGCCAGAATACCATTTACGAAGGTGTAGATGTAGAATTGTCAACTGGAACAGAGCATTTTTCACTTACCCCAGTAGACCAAACAAACTTATTTGGAAAACAGGCAGAACTTGCGGCAGGAGCAGAAAAATGTGCATATCATAAAGATGCAGATCCAAGCGGAACAAATCCATGTGTTTATTATTCGGCTGTAGATATGCAGAAGATTCTTAAAAAATCCATGGAATTTGTAACATTTAACACTACTTACTGCAATAGTTTGTTTGTGTGGCTTGATAATCTTACAAAGGCATCAGAAATGGCAGCACTTAAATACGGATCTAACATCCCTGCAGAATATCAGTCGGAAGTTCTTTCTGACCTTATGAAAGTTGGTGCTAGTGTATGAAAATGTTTTTAAAGTATTTATTTCTTTTTCTTACTGGCGGACTGGTATATTATTTCCTTGAAATTCTATTCAGAGGAAGAAGTCATATTGCCATGATTGCAGTTGGTGGGCTGTGTTTTATTCTTTGTGGATTGTTAAACGAAGTTATGAGTTGGAAAACACCGCTTTTGATTCAAATGTTCATATGTACTACAATGATTACAATTGTAGAGCTTATTAGCGGAATTGTATTGAATATTTGGCTAGGATTAGGGATATGGGATTATAGTGATTTGCCGCTTAATATACTTGGCCAGATTTGTATTCCGTTTTGTGTTTTGTGGTATTTTTTATCCGCTGTGGCAATCGTATTCGATGATTATTTGAGATACTGGTTATTCAATGAGGAAAAACCTCGGTATATTTTATTCAAAAGGAGTAAATAAAATGGGAAATGTTGATGCTGTGATTTTGGAAACTTTAGAAATGTATATGGATATGATAGAAAAGCAGGAGGAAATTATATGCAGACTATCAAAAGTGGTGAAAAAACAGGCTTACGAGATAGCGCATTTAAAAAATTTATATGGATTTTCTGATTTATCTACTGAAGAAATTGTAGCTCAACAAAGTATGGATAATTTAGAATAATTAAAGAATCAGCAATAAGAGCCGGCGGGGCTCTTTTTTTATTAAGATCGGGAAACCGGTCTTTTTATTTTGCGTAAAGGAGGAATAATATGAATCTCATAAGGGCAAGACCCACTTATTTTTAACCACCTAAACAGACGATAATAAGCGGGAGAGAGTAACTATGGAATATTTTTTAGAATTATTCGGAGATTTGACGGTGAATGGAATAGTGGTCTTGATTCTGGCTATCGTCTTTATGTATGGGTGCTATCGAAAAGTATCTACATATTTTAAGGATAAAGCCGTGAATGATTATAGTCAGAATCAAGAAATTAAAAAAGTGATTGAGCAGTCAAAGAAGTATCCTGTATGGCGACAGCAAAGTATAGATATTCAAAAGGAGTTTATAGAGCAAATTCAAGCGCTAGGAGAAAAAGTAGATCAAATTTCTTGTACAAATAAAGAAGGGATGGCACTCACATGGAGATACAGAATCCTGAGATTCAACGATGAGATTCTACATGATGAAAAGCACACAAAAGAACATTTCGATCAGCTGCTCGAAGATATCACGCAATATGAACGCTATTGTAATGATCATCCGGAGTTTCCGAATAACAAAGCTGTATGCGCAATCAACAACATAAGAAGTGTATATCAGAAATGTTGTAAAGAAGGAACATTTCTGTAAATTATGGAGGTAGAATTATGGAATTATTAGAAGTTTTGAAACAAATTCCAATGCCAATAATGGTATTGGTACTTGTCGTATTGGTAGTAGTAACTATCGTTATTGCATTTCAGTATTTAAAAACCAAGGGGTTAGAAGGAATTCGTCTTGATGTATATCAGCTTATTCTGAAAGCCGAGCATATGTATAACGAGTCATCAACTGGCAAACAGAAATTTGAATGGGTTATCCAACAAGCAAGGTCTTTGCTTCCGAAATGGTTACAGATTTTTATTTCAGAAGCGGCACTTAGAAAAATTATACAGAATTGGTTCGCAGGAGTAAAAGATCTTCTTGATGATGGAAAATTAAATAATTCACAGAGTGAATAAACAATTGCGGCTGGAGAAATTCAGCCGCTTTAATTGCGAGGTAAAAACGGATGAAAGAAAAAGAATTTGTTGAAAAAATTGGTTTTCTTGCAATGAGCGATATGCATGAAAGCGGAATACTTGCTTCCATAACAATCGCTCAGGCTTGCCTGGAATCTGGATACGGGAGCACGTATCTGTCGGTAAAAGCAAACAACCTCTTCGGAATGAAGTGTGTTCTTTCAGGTAACACATGGAATTCTGTGTGGGATGGAGAAAGTAAATACACGAAAAAAACAAAAGAGCAGAAACCTGATGGAACTATCTATACGGTTCTTGCAGATTTCAGGAAGTACCCTGACATTCTGACAAGTATAAGAGACCATTCATGCTATCTGAACGGAGCCATGAATGGAAAAAAGAAACGGTATGAAGGCTTGTCCGGGGAGCGCAATTATAAAAAAGCTGCGCAGCTTATAAAAGATGGAGGATATGCGACAGATGTATCGTATGTCGATAAGTTATGCAGCCTAATCGAAAGATGGAATTTAACGAGATTCGACAAGGAGGAAATGAGTATGAGCAACAGCAGTTTAGTAAATTGTACAGTTAAGAGCCCGAATCATAGTGGAAGAAGAACTCACAGTATCGACAGAATCACTCCGCACTGTGTAGTCGGCCAGCTTACGGCTGAGTCAATCGGTGGGTGTTTCCCTCAAGGAAGAGGTGCAAGCTGCAACTATGGAATCGGAAAAGACGGAAGAGTATGTTTGATCGTCGATGAAGCATACAGAAGCTGGTGCAGTTCCAGCAATTCAAACGACCAGAGAGCAGTCACCGTTGAGTGTGCTTCAGACATGTCAGAGCCATACGCAATGAATAGTGCGGTATACGCGAAGCTGATTGACCTTTGTACGGATATTTGCAGAAGAAATGGAAAAACAAAGCTGCTATGGTTTGCGGACAAGAATAAATCCCTTAACTATGAACCAAAGGCAAATGAGATGGTATTGACAGTACATAGATGGTTTGCGAATAAGAGCTGTCCTGGAGATTGGCTTTATTCACGATTGGGAGATGTGGCAAGTAGAGTAACATCTCAGCTTGGTGGGAGTTCCGCAGGAGGAAATATTGGAGGAGGAAGCAGCACAGGTGAATCTGGAAGTTATAAAACAGGATTGTACAAGGTCAATGTTGGAGACCTTAACATCCGCAAAGGTCCAGGAACAAGTCACAGAATCAATGGAGTTATTACAAATAGGGGAACATACACTATTGTGGAAATTCAGAACGGATCATGGGGAAAACTCAAGAGTGGAGCTGGCTGGATTAACATTAGCAACTCCTACTGCTCTTATGTTGGAGCCACATCTGGTGGAGGAAGTTCTAATAGCGGTGGTTCTCATGGCAGTACTGACTCTAAGATTGGGAAATACCAAGTTGAAATCTCTGATTTGTATATCCGAAAAGGTCCGGGAACGAATTATGGGAAAAATGGTTTTTGTCCGAAAGGAGTGTACACCATTGTAGAAACAAAAAATGCAAATGGGTATACATGGGGACGTTTAAAGAGCGGAGCTGGTTGGATTGCCCTTAAATATGCAAAAAGATTGTAAGTTTAAAGAGATAAAATCTATATCGAAAAATGATATAATCTATCAAATTCCGCTTTGATTTACCATGTTGTGGTAAATTAAAACGGAAGGGGCAATGGCGATGATAAGGATTTTACTGTCTAAAAAGCTAGGTGAAATGAGATTGACACAAGCAGATCTTGCAAGAGCAACAGGAATTCGGGCAAATACAATTAACGAGTTGTATCACGAACTTGCAGAAAGAGTAAATCTTGAACATTTAGATTTGATTTGTGAAGCATTGGACTGTGAGTTGGATGAGTTAATGGTTCGAATACCGAATGAAAATGCGAATGTCATACACACCAGGCGTGGGACACCAAAGTCAAAAGCCAATCTCGCTGCAACGAGATTGGAAAAAAAGAGGGGGTAAACCCCTCTTTTTCTTTTTACTATAATTTCATTTCTTCTATATTTAATGCTAAAGAATTTTTGAGATACTGAAGGTCTAATCCAAAATCTTCATATCCTTTATAAATGGTGTCAATGTAGTGCGAGCTAGGAATTCCTGGCAGTCTTGATGTGTCCATTATATAAACCATTGCTTTTTTAAAACCGATATCCAAGGAAACCATTACATTTCTTTTAAAATAAAATCTAGGATATCCCTCATATATATCAAGCTTTCTTTCATCTGAATCTTGAATTTCCCACACAGCAACAGGTACGTTACACCCGGATTTTTTTCTAATTGTTGCATAAGCGCCAGTCTTACTACCTCTGTATATCAATTCCCAGTTTTTCAAAAATCCTACCCCATAAGGTTTTGCAGCTGGGCATCTTTTTGCCATCTGGTCTTTGTTTAAATTACTTCCGTATGCTACATACAATCTACTCATTTTATAATCCTTTCTGCCCGTATTGCCGATAGCACAGCATCTTTTATCTATATTAAGCAGCTAATCGCTGAGCACTTTCTTTAAGAGGAGTCATAATATGCAGTCTGCAGGTTTTGAATTCATCTCCGGAAAGCCCAAGTCTGTTGATTAAGATATTTCTCATGAGCGTAACTTTCTTTTCTGCTGTATAGTTTGAAATATTTCTGAATGAGATGTTATCTTTTGATTCGATAGACCATGCGGAAAGTGCAAGGCAGAACTGGACGTATGCTTTGATTTTTCCTGCATGAAGTGTGCTGTTAAATAATCTGAATTCTACAGTTCCTTTTGTAAAAAATGAATGAAGATTGATTCCATGATATCTAGTTTCGTTATAGTGAGCATAACTGATTCCGCCATAGTAATTATCATTTGCTTCACTGTACCAAATTTTTTCCGTATCAGCTTTTGTGATATGTTTTTCTTTTTTCATTTCTATAAGGAGTTTTTCGTTTAAAGGCTTGCACCAACGGTTTTTTCTATCTCCAACCTTGAGCGCCTCGTAGATAAGATCCTGTCTAGCAACCACAAAACTAACGAGCCTTCTTAATGATTCAGCTTTATGTTTTGAACCATCTACATGTATGTGAATACCGCAGCTATTATTTGCCGATGCACCAGCCTCTTTGAATTTTCTAACGATTCTCTGAAGTAATTCGATATCTTCATAATTAAGAGGTGGTGTTACGAATTCGACTCTGTACTCGTCAATATCTTCCTCACCTGTTTTTCTGACTGGTCTGATGGATGAATCTCTCATGATTTTCCAAGTACGGTTTCTGGAATCACTAACTTTTCTGGTGTAGTAAGCATCTCTAGCCGGTCCGATAACTCGTGATTCTAATTCGGTAGCAAGTATCTGAGCTGCTAATTCTCTGTAGATTCCTGTGAATTCAATTTCTACTCCAAATAACTGTTTCTTTAAAAGTTCTGACATATCTTTATCCTCCTATATTTCGTTTGCACTGCCTTGCAAACATGTGTTTGTGTTCCTTTGTGTCTTCAATATATCACATCAGATGCTGATGTCAATAGAAAAAATAAACTATTTCTAGTTTATTATGCTTTACATCTAGTATATTTTGTAATAGAATAAGAGCATAAATTAAAAGGAGGTAACGATATGATTAAGATAAAACTTTCAAGAGCTATGGGAGAACGAAGAAAAACAATACAGAAGGTATCTGAAGAGACAGGGATTTCAAGGAATTCGATATCTCTTCTATATAACGAGAAGGCGAAAAGAGTTGATTTTGAAACGCTTGATAAGCTTTGTACATGCTTGGAGTGTGATATTACTGACATAATTGAATACACTAGATAGATATGTTATAATATAAAAGAAATACAGCGTACTAAGGCAGATTAGAATTATAAAACGTACAGAAAGCGTGATGTCAAAATGATGTTAAGAATAAAACGGAATAAACGGAAAGAACGGATAAACAGAGAAGAATATAGAAATAAAAATAGCAAAAACGAATGTTTGTACAGTAAGTGCGCTGATAGCAATTGAGTTTGAGTGATGTGAAAACAGCGGGAAGCCAGTATTTATGAGGCTTCCCGTTTTCTGTGCTTGCAAAATGCTTGCAGTTTTTTGAAAATTAGATTTTTTTATAAAGCTTTTCGAAATATTGTTTGAATCGTTGTTCTTTTACATTGTGAGTGTAGAAGGGCAATCCTTTTACAGAATAATTATCATAATCTGGATAAGCTATACATTTTGAGCCTTTTTCTAATTGTAGAAGGAAATGTTCTTTCCAGATATCGTTGTCTACTAAGTGTTGACCTTTTGGTTCAATCAAAATTTGCTGTTGTTCAATTATGGTTGATTTGTTACCGAGTATTAAAATATAATCAGGTTCAAATCTTTTTCCATCATCAAAAGAATGTAAATGATATTTCCTTTCATTTCTTATCAAGTAAACAGTCTCATATACTTTCTTTAATTCTTCTACTTGTGTTGCAAAATATCTTACAAAACGTTTTTCTTCTGTCGTTCCATAATTATCGGTATATACAAACCAATCTTTATCCGATAAATCATAACGATAAGCTGCATTAACATTAGGAGAATTTTGAGAAATTCCTTCTCCCTCTTTTTGTTCAATTTCGTCCTTATTATATTTTTTCTCTCTTGGAGAGTCGATAATATAATCAGATAATTGCACTTCTTTAAACACATGAGTACCTTGCAATGGTTTTCTTATGGAAAGAATTTTATTTGATAATATTTCAAATAACCTTAGAGCACCTTGATAAATATCTTCGTTTGTCGGCTCACCAGAAGTGATTGTTACAAACTCATACCTACCGGCGTAATCTTTGGATAATAAAAATTCGCTCAGCGACTTTAATAAAGGAAAATATGATTTCAACCTAGCAAAATCATAAACAGGAAATTGTCTTAATGCTTTCAAAAGTATTCTTTTATCGACATCTATTACCTTATGAGTTTTTTCAACAATGTTTTCATCACTGGAATTATCTTCTTCAATTTTTTCGTATAATTTTGAAATGGAAGATTTTTTGACAAGATTTGTACTTGTCATAATTGTAAATGTATCAGGGATTTTTGAAATTTCTTCTAAAGCTTTCTCTTCATAAGAATTTACAAATAGTTTTCCATTCTTGTAAAAATTGCTCTCAACAAAATCTTTTTTCAATTTGTATTCAAACTTTAAACCCTCTGAAACTTCTTTAAATCCTGTTTCTTCCAAAGCTCTTTGTAAATCATAAATGTATTTTGAATTATCTATACAATGATAATATAATGTTTCACACACTTTTAAGGGGTTATCTGGTATTGCGTCAAATTTTCTTTTATATAGCTCGTTTTCAGCACCTATAATGTCATCATTTAATTTAAAAGGATAATATCTTGCTCCTCTACCAATTAATTGTGCTTCTTGGGTTGTAACAGGAGAAACACTTGTACCATCCTTTCGTTCATCATATAATCGTACAATATCAAATAAATTTAGTACATCCCAACCTTCATGCAACATATCAACAGTAAATACCATTCTATATGGAACTCTAGGATTTTCCAAATCATTTAATTCTACTTGTAAATCATTTATATTTTTAACTTTACTATGGACTTTTATCAAATGATCTTCTGAAAATTCTTGTTTTAATTCATCAACTAATAATCTATTAGTCAAACCATGAGAATCAAAATAATCAAACATTTCCTTAATAATGTCTTTCGCTTGATTTCTAATAATAGCAATCACATTCTCATCAAGTTCATTTTTCATATATTCTTTGAAGTTCTCAAAGAAAGCATCACAGTTATCTGTTGTTCCATCTGTTTTAAGAAGAATAACTGGCTTCATATCATGGATATGATTATCTTGAAAAAGTTTCAATCTATATTGACTAAGAAGCATTGCTTGAATAGTTCTTGTTATTGGGTCTAAAGTAGTTCTCAAATTAAATAAATCTTTTGTATATCCACTAGCCCTAAATTCCAACAATGTATAATTAAAAATGATTTCTGCAGGATTTCCACAGTATTTCTCTAAAATGTTGGGATTTTTCAAATCACAAGTAGCAGTAAATTCTAATAAAACATTATCTCGATTTGCTCTAAAAATATTATTGATCGTATCTTCCCAATTTCTGTTCTCTTCTTTTTCAGCAACAGATAATTTTTTCTTGGTCGCAGCATTAATATGATGAGCTTCATCTGCAATCAATACTATTTTCTTATCATCAAAATCTTCATATGAAACAGAATACTCTGTTATATTATTGAGCTTACCATGTAAATCTTGAATAGTTGTAAAAAGAATATTAATATCTTCACTTGTATCATCAATATTTTGGAATGATTTTACTTCATTGATTTCAACAGTCCTTCTATCGATTACAATTTTTCTTTCAAACAAAAATTTACTTGAATATTCATTTTTAAAATTTTCTTTTGTCTTTGCGACAATATTACTTTGATTCACAAAAAAGATAAAATTTCTATACCCTTTTTTATAAAGATACAAAATTAAACCAGCCATAATTAAGGTTTTTCCACTACCTGTTGCACTATGAAACAAAGTCCAAATTTGCTTATTATGGTTAAACCTATCATCTTCAAAATATGTAATGAAATTTTGAAAAGCCTCTTTTTGATATTCTCTTAATTCAAATTTATGGTTCAAATTATTAACAATATATTTTGGTATTTCCGGTATTTCAACAAAACCTTCTTTAAATTGCTTTTCTATTTGATAATATTTGAACTTACTCTTATCAATATCAGGCATAACTATACCCCCTCATAAAAGTCCTTTGTAAATGCTTTATCATTATCATCGATAACATAATCTTCATTGTCTATATCCGAATAATTAATATATAAAGTATTTTTATCAATAATACTTATAAGCACTTTTTTAGCATCATCAATTGATAATTGAATAAAGTCATCATCTTTCATCTTGTTAATATCTACTCTATAAGAAATAAATTCTGATTTCTTCAAGAAATTGAATATATTAACCAATTCCTCAATGGTATTTGTTTTATAAATTTTATCTATATAAGTTTGACTATTCTCTGCAAGTTCACAATAAATATATGAACCACCACCATTCCAATTTTCATCAGAAGAAATTCCTGATTTATCACCACTGATAACATTAGATAATCTTGTTTTTGCTAATTCAATATGCTTGTCTAATTGCTCCAATCCAATATAGGTGAGTCCTTTTTTATGAGCAACGGCTGCAGTTGTTCCAGAACCTAAATAAGCATCTAAAACAATATCTCCGGGTTTCATACAACAATCAAGAATTTTTCCAATCAATTTTTCTGGTTTCTTTCCATTTGCAAGTTGTACCTGGCCTTCTTTTGTGAGATTTTTTGTTTCACCAACAAAATCCCATAAAGTACCTTGAATAACTTTTTTGAAGACCATTCCATTTACTTCATCGCTACTATCTTTTAACCATACAAAAAGATTGCAAGCATCATCCTTATAAAATTGCTCATATAAAGTACCTTTATTTTTTCCTGTTTTTGGAATATATTCAATAGAAAGTAATTCATCACTAATATTGTTTTCAGTCCTATAATCTAATATTCTTGTTCTGATGGAAGTTTGTGCATTTGTTGTTCTAAATACTTTTGTTCCATATTTTCTATAAAAAGTTCTTTCGTCTATATTTTCTTCTGTCATTACTTGTTTGATAGATTTATAAATTGGATTGTTTCTTCTATATACTTTTATTTCATCCCCACTTCCATCAACAGTTGAACCAATGTATTCTTTTTCACCCGGATTAATTAAAACAGATGTATATTTCCAACTTTTCTTTTCTTGTTTATACATCTCAATAATTTCAGGCATTTCAATATAATCACAAACTTCTGAAAATTGTTTTAAACCATTATAGTCTTTTGCATAAACCAATATATATTCTATATTTTTTTTGAATCTTTTGTCTTCCCCACCACCAGAAGCTCCAGCAACATTTTTCATTGTTACTGATATTGTATTTACATAATTGTCTCTTTCAAAAATCTCATCTAATAAAACCTTTAGATAATACTTCGCTTATGATGTGTGAAAATGCACCACCGGAATGGACAAATGTGCCAGATGAAAATATCAAGCGATTTCAAAAATCCATCCGTTATCAAAGAGCCGAGGATAAAGAAGCAGCTCTGGAAAAGTTCAAAATTGTGTTCCGAAAACAGCGATTATGGAATGAAGTTTTGAAAGTAGAAAAAGGTGCAAACGCACAGTTTGGCAGGTCGTTTGAATTTTCGCTTCCGAAGGAGTGGAGCAGAATGGAACAGATTGAATATGCAACAGATTTTATACAGAGAAATTTTGTAGCAAAAGGAATGTGTGCTGATTGGAGCATTCACGATAAAGGGGATGGTAATCCTCATGTTCATTTATTGGTTACCATGCGTCCGTTTAAGAAAAATCATACTTGGGGAAATAAAGAGATCAAAAACTGGGCATTTGTAAGGGATGAGGCTGGAAATATTGTTATAGATGAAACTCATCCGAATTGGTGGCGGGATAAAAAGACTCCGGAGAGACATGGTATCCGCATTCCGATATTGGATGCAGATGGAAATCAGAAATTAGATTCTCGTAACCGTAAACAATGGAAACGTGAGGTTACCGATGCAACAGGATGGAATAATCCGAAAAACTGTGAGTTGTGGCGAAATGAGTGGGCGAAGGAATGTAATCTGCATTTAGAGAAGGAACGGCAGATTGACCATCGATCTTATGAGCGGCAAGGAAAGATTGAAATACCGACCATTCATGAGGGAGCAGATGCAAGAAAGATTGAGGAAAAATATCATTCAGGACAGTTTGCATCCGCCTCTTGGAAAGTAGAGGAAAATCGAATTATCAAGAAGCAGAATGCGATATTGAAAAAGTTGCAGGAAGTGTTTGGGCAGGTTGGAATTTTATTAAAGCAATGGAAGGAGCAATTGAATGACATTAGAAGAAAGCAGAGAAGTCATTCCTCTGATGGAGAATATGATAAAACAGATCGAGGAACAACAGGAACTTATGGCAGAGATGTATCAGGAGATGGAGCAGAGGGACGGACAACTCAATTTGTTTCAGGAGCAGAATCAAAGATTGCAGGAATTAAACAACGAGTTGCAAGAGCAGCTTCACATCTTGCCAAGTATAGAGGAAATGTTGGAACTGTTAGAGCAGAAGGATGGAGAAATTCAGACATTGAAAGAGGAAAATCGGATGATGAAAGCCGAAGATTATCAATGGAAAGAATTAGCGGAGAAGTTGAACGACGAGAACCGGTTATTGCAGAGACAGAACGAGAAATTACTGAACTGCAGAACCGATTAGAGAAAGCGAGGGATGTGGATGAACGATTTAAGAAGCTTAAAGCAAGACGAGCGGCTGGAGGAAATGCTGGAAGTGTTAGAGAGCATGGAGCAGGAACTAGCACAGAAAGATATAATTCTCCAGAAGAAGGACAACGAGATACAAATACTACAGGGGCAACTGAACGAATCGCTGAACTTATGCGAGAAGCTGAACAGCGAGAACAAAGCCGAGAACGTACAAGCCTTAAAGAACGAATTGAAGCAAACAAGAGAATTGTTGCAGAGCGAGAAAGAGAAAAAGAAAAGGGCAGACAGTACAATAGAGGAATATCAAGATAAACTGCGGCAGGCTGAGCAGGAAAAGGAATATGCATTAACACATCAAAAGAAAGTGGAGATACCGGTTGAAAAGCCGGTACTCTACGAAATGTGTCGGAACTGCGACCGCAAGGCATATCAGCAGGCGAAAGAGCGGTATGAGCATCAAAGGAATGGACTGGAAAAGAAGTATAGGGCAAAGGCTGTTGGATTTGATGCAATGCTTATAGTTTTATGGTGGTATGCAATTGTTACGACAATATTCGCGGCAATACGGTCGGAAACATTTTTAGGTGATTTTACTGCATTTGTTGATACAGTATGGAATGGTATTTGCCAGTCTGGTAAATGGATTGTCGATGTAGGAAATGAGTTGGCACAGGTGGGAGATAGGATATCGAATGAGACTGTGGCGATTGTAGCACATTGGCTACTGTTTATTATTGTAATTGTTGGAGCGGCAGTTGCTGTAGGTGTGCTAATAGTGATTGCAGAAAAGAAAGTTGCGAAGGTATATCGAGAGAATTGCTGGGATGTGATTAGCGTTGGAGTGGTGGTAACAAGTGTAGCTTTGGTTGTGTATTTTGGGGATTGGATAAAGGGTTTTGTAAAATTGAATCTTGTTGTTTTATTGTTATTAGTTCAGGCGGTATATGTCGGAATCAGAGCGTATGTGAAAGGTTGTAAAAGAGCCAGAGGCTATTATTGATGTTGAGGTGCAGGAAATACCGCAGAAAGGTGGATGAAAGTTATGGAAAAATTGGAGAAAGTTATTGTAGAAAACGGAATTACTTATGTGCTGGGCGAGGATGATATTTATTATCCGGATTTACAGTTGCCAGAGGGAACAAATTATAATATCGGAAAGTTTGGACATATGAGATGTGAGTATCTGAAGGAGTTCAGACATGGATATTATATGGAGCTGTTGCTTGAAGGAAAGTTGAATGAATATCTGCATGATATTGATGAGGAATGTTATGAGATGCGGGACAGACTTGTTGAACAGATGAAGGAAAAGCAAGGTGTGACAGAGAAATTGAAAGCAGAGAATCAGATGATGTGGGTGGGGAAGATGAATAATATTATTGTTTGTGCGGAGGAGATTGTGGTGAGAGAGGTGGTGTATGTGTGATCGGTAAAAATAATTCGCTATTAGCGAAAAAAGATATTGACAATTAAATTATCATTCGCTATTATATAAGTACAGCATAACGATACTATTTGTATCGAGGTCAAATCCCATAAATTGGAGCGCTTAGCGCTTGAGGAACATTCTTAAATGTGGATGTTCTACTGTTAGGGGCCGGCATGTTACGCAAAGACCCGTAGCACGCTGCAAGCACCGCACGCTCTGCCTCGCTCGGGGAGCTCGGCAGAGCTCAAAGGGTTAGATAGGTTGTTCTGTATGCACCACACTTCTTTCGGGGTGGAAGTTGTACACTATATTACCAACTTCTAAAGGAGTGAATTATATGAAAAAAATGCTGCTCGTGCAGAATGTCCGAATGACACCTCAGAAACCTAACAAAAAATCTGAGAAAAAGCGTAAGAAACTAAGAAGCAAAATTTTTAAATTTCTGTTTCAAGTAATCGAAGCAATATGGATGCTGGTACAGATAATACAGTATGTTCTTCAGATTTTTAAGTAAAGAGGTGGCTATGGAAAACCTATCTAATTTTGATTATTCGTCGTAAGACTTTATTATTATATAAATTATTTTCGGAAGGAGGGGGTGGCTTGATAGGAGATATTTTAAAGCGCACAAGAACAATATATGGTTATAAAGCATCTGAATTAAGTGAATTGCTTGGTATTTCAAAAAGCTACCTTTCCGAAATAGAAAATAATAAGAAACAACCTTCTTTGGAATTACTTGAGAAGTATTCAAAGATATATGATATGAAATTATCATCTTTAATATTGTTGTCGGAAAATTATGAAGAGGCAAGCAAAAGCAATAAAGGTGATAAATTTATTAGAAATATGATGATTAAGCTTATTGAAAAAATGACACCTGATATGGAGGAATAATGCGGAAAGAAAGTCATAAGTATGATATTACACAGTGTGCATTATATAAGAAAAAAAGTTCCAAGCAATTGAAAAAAGTTCTTTGTATAACTGAAGAAGAATATAAAGACATATTATCTATTGTACATTATCATAGTTTTCAAATTGACAAAAAGGATAGTAGAGAGAAGAGAAATATTACAGCTCCAGATAAAAGAATTAAGGAAATACAAACCAGAATATTAAAGCTATTACAGAATGTGGAGAGACCTATATGGCTAATTTCCGGAGAAAAAGGAAAATGCTATATAGATAATGGAAAAAGTCATTTAAATTCAAATTATTTTTTGACGATGGATATCAAGAAGTTTTATGATAATTGTTCTAGAGAATATGTTTTTCTTTTCTTTAAGAACCGATTGATGATGGCAGGTGATTTGGCAGGATTATGTACTGATATAGTTACTTATGATGGAGGAATTCCGACGGGATGTCCTACCAGTCAGATCATTGCATATTATGCATATGAAAGTATGTTTAACGAGATATATAGTGTAGCATGTAAGTATGGATGCGAATATACGGTATATGTTGATGATATGACTTTTTCAGCAAAAGAGCCATTTGATATAAATCGAATGAAAAATGAAGTGGATTGTATTTTGAGAAAATATGGACATAAACCTAAATATAAAAAAGTAAAGTATTATTCAAAAGGCAAGAGCGTTCCGATAACTGGTACGATTGTTACGGGACAGCATGAATTGAAAGTTCCAAATAGATTACAAAAGAGAGTGTATGATGACTTTCAAGAATTGAAATATCTTGGCGGAAAAGAACTGTCAGATATTGAAATCAGAAAGCTGAATAGTTTGAAAGGGAGAATTTTAGCTTCAAGAAACATTGAAGAAGGAAAATTTCCAGAAATCAATCGATTAACTAATTTGATAAGCTGAATAAAAAATAATAGTTGAAAAAGTTTTTTTTCGACCATATAATATAAGTGAGGGATACAATAATTGAGTATGAGCCATACTATAGAAGGAGGTGTTAGATATGGCAACTTCAAGTATTACTAAGAACTTTGTCGTTTCTGGTCAAAGACAAGTAGAAAAGTTTGCTAATGCTATCGAGGAATCCTATCAGGAGTCTCTTCATAGAGCACAAACACCTGACTTAAGGATTACACATTTGCATGGTGCAGAAGAAGTTAGAAAATTTATGGCAAAAAGGAAGAAAACAAATGCTTAATGATGTAACAGTCTTTAACATTCGTGAATACTTGTCTGCCAAAGGCGATAAAGATCTCGGAGAGGATGAGTTACGACAACTCCTTTCCGAGTTTTTTTGTGATAAGAATCCGGATGTAGAGAGATTTTTGAAAGAACAATCAATAGAATTTACAAAGAAAAATCAGTCCGTTACATATCTGGTATTTTCTAATGAAGATGCTTCATTAGTTGGATATTTTACAATCACGATTAAACCAATTACTGTAAATGCAGAAAATTTTAGTAATACTATGAAACGTAAAATAGCCAGAGTAAGTGAATTAGATGAAGAAAATGGTACATATACACTTTCAGCATATCTTATTGCACAATTGGGAAAGAACTTTAAGGATGGAGCTAATGAGAAGATTACCGGGGAACAGCTACTTCATGCGGCTGTAGATACTATAAAGGAACTTCAATATATGGCTGGAGGAATGGTAATTTTCCTTGAAGCTGAGGATAATGACAAATTAATGCATTTTTATGAAGATGAGAATGGGTTTAAGCAGTTTGATGTTCGTGAAGCAAAGAGTAATACAGATAAGATTCATAAATTGGTGCAATTGTTAAAAGTAATGTGAAATAGTAATTATGTATGGTATATATGTTGCCTGCTTACAATTGTGGAGAATATGCAATAGGGAGGGTTGAAGTTTGAAAAAATGTGCTTACTGTGGAGAAATACTTGGAAGTCCTTTGCATTTAAAAACGGATGAACATATTATTCCTGATTCGTTACTAAAACTTTATCCTGAGCAAGATATTAGTATTCATAATAATTATCGCTTTGTTGATAATAGAGGAATGACCATTTCTGATGTGTGTTCTTCATGTAATAATGGTATTTTGTCAGAACTTGATTCATATGGCAAACAACTTATAGAAAGTTGCTTTTATATACCATATAAATTTAACGATTATTATATACCTTTTGATGTGACATTAAACTATGAATTATATACGAGATGGATTTTAAAAATAGCATACAATAGCATACGATGTGATAAGCATGATAATGTTTATATTAAAGAATGTATACCTTATATTATGGGAAAGACGACAAGTTATCCTACAAATGTTTCAGTACTTTTAGGTTTGCATATAAATTTAAATCCTATGCCAGAAGAATTTTTTGCGTTTACCCCATTGCAAATAATGTATTCACCTCAATTTTTCAGAATAGTTATACAAGGGTAGAAAAAGGTGAACCGATAAAACGTTTTTTATTAAAGGGAGCAGGACAAGTAGTTAGTATGCGTATAGCAAATTCTGTGGTATTACTTGTTTTGTGGAAATCTACGGTGTCTGCTGAAAATAAAAAAGAAATGATTACTACTTTACAAGAAGATTTTCGCTTTAGATTAATTGAACCACAAGTTAACCGTTACTCTGTGCGGTGTGTATCTTCGCCAACAAATGTTATGGCATCAAATTATGGACACTTTTATTCAGAAACTGCGGTTTTAGAAATACTATCTCTAATTAAAGCTTCTCTTCACGGAAGAGATATTGGATTATGTTTGGAAGAGTTTTCTAAAGTGTGGACTCCAGAAATGTCTCGATATGGACGAGCTTTTGTGGAAGCAACAGAATTTCCAAATAACAAGAAAAAACAAAAAGTATTAGAAGAACTAACATATTTATATAAATAGGAATGATCATAATATATGTGTGATAAATTGAGTTACTGATAATACTTGTTTCTATATGTGATTGCAAAATGCTTGCAAAAACTCTTCAAATGACAAAGAATATTTAGAATTTTAAAAATAATTATACAAAATATGCCAATCTATAATTCGGCTAGACGCAATATATAGTTACTAATATCGAGTTTGAATAACGGACAGAAAACCTCGGATGCCCATTTTACAAGGGTTTCCGAGGTTTCTTTATGCCTGTTGGCTCTACTTTGGCTCTATTTCTCTGCTGGAGTATTATTTTCGGAGTAATATCGAAAGGCTTTTGCAATATAGTCAGAAGCGCCGTCACCATATTTTTTATCGGTTATGTTTTTGACATAATCATTGGAATAGGAGTCAATCAGTATATTTATGAGAGGTTTATCAAGAGTCACAGAAGAACTCTGCTTTTTGATAAATTCCAGTATCTCATAAACGATTTCCTGTGTTTTGGGAGAGGATACATGGTAGGTCAAATTGGCTGTTAGTTTTCCGTACAGCAGATCTGATTGAGCGGCGATTTTTTCTGCATCTTCATTCCATTCTTTATCCATAATTTCTGAAAAGTGTTCCAGATTATATTTCATTTCTTCTGTATATTTTTCAATACTTCCAAAATGTTGAATGGCGAGTTTGGCTACGTTTTCCTCATCGTCTTTAATTTTTTGAATGAACATATCAAAATTGTCGATACTTCCCCAATGTTTAATAATTGTGTCTGTTTGATTAACCTTAAAATCTTCTAATGCGTGGATATACTCTGATAAATCAAATTCTTTGAAACTCATACATTCTTCTCCTTTCTCAAGTCGTTCAAGAAGCTGTATAAGTCAATCTGTTCGATTACGCTTTCGAAGAAGCAGTTCCTTTTGCTTTTTGAAGGCGGAAATCCTGTCAAAGTCGGGATTTTGCATAATTTTGATAATGTCTTTTAACGGAAAATCTAGTTCCCGAAAAAAGAGGATTTGCTTCAAACTTGGAACCATCGATGTAGATATGCTGCAAATCCACATGCTCCTCGTTGAAGATCGCTTGATTGATATCGTTAAAAATGTTTTCAATCTTATCCTGAAGGACTTCGTTGATGAAATATCCAAAGGATCGGTATGATGGAGTCTGGTGCTCCATGAGATACATGAATCTGATATTGACTTTGCAGTTGTCTTCCAGTTCTCTCAGGGAGCAGTAGCCGCTGGTCATAAATCCGAAAAGTACTGTTTTTAACATGTTGACCGGATTATATCTGAGCCGTCCAGTTGTGTACTCCGGAATGTTTTTTGCAAGCCTTTTTTGCATAAAATTGCAAAAACTTTTTGTAGGTTGTTGCACCTACATTTTGTAGGTAATTGCAAGACCTCAGCTGGCAGCTATTCTGCCAGCCATAAGCCATTGCAGAGCATATTTAATTGTTATAACACGAGGTACGGAAACGGAAGTTCCGAGTTTTCATCCTCACGTGCATGTTCTCTGAAATAGTGGAACTCCTCATCCAGTTTTTTATAACGGATGAAATCATTCAGATATCTCAAATCTTCTTCTGCGCACCGGTGATCTTCTATGAGCTCAAGAAGATAATCATTCATCTCCTCATAGCGCTCTTGAAGATTTTGATATTTTTTCTGCTCTTTGATAACTTTTTTATTTTTATCCATTGTTACCTGCCTCCTGACTGCTGATTCTTGAAAGAGTTGCATTGATACTTGATTCACGTAATCGGTTATTGATTCCTGGAAACAGAATCAGTTCCACATGGTGAGTGAGCCTGCCAATCAGTGCTGTTGTCATCCGTTGGTCATAGAGAACGTTCACCCACTGTGAGAATTCAAGATTCGTGTTTAGAATCACCGATTTTTGCTCATGAATCTCCGACAGATAATCAAACAGAAGCTGTGAACCGGTGCGGTCATACGGAACATATCCGAATTCATCTAGAATCAGTATCCTGGCACTGTTAAGCTTCTTTTTCAGAGCAGTAAGCTTTCCGCTGTTCTGGCTCTCAGAAAAGAGATTGATCAGTCCGGCAGTGCGGTAGAATCTTACCGGAATTTCTTGATTACATGCAGACATTCCGATCAGAATGGAAAGCATTGTTTTACCGGTTCCTGTTCCTCCATACATGATGACATTTTTTCCCGCATGATAAAAATCCAGGTCTAACAGGCTTTGGAAGCTGACATCTTCCGGGAAATCTATCTCATCTGTCCTGAATTCCTCCACACGGTATCTGCGTGGAAAACCGGCGGTATTGAGAAACTTGTTCTTCCTTTTTACTGTCCTGTATTCAATTTCATTTGTCAGAAGATTTAAAAGGTATTCCTGTGGTGTGTTTCCTTTCTGCTCGAAGGCCTGTCCTGCAAAGTTTATGGACAGCTTGAGCTGTTTGCAACATGCTGCAATGGATTTTTCTAAATCAGCCATTTGCGGTACCTCCCTTCTTAAGGGCGGCATCCAGTATTTTCAGATCATTTCTGAACGGAATTACTTTCTGCTGTGGCAGTTCAGCTTTGTTTTCAAGAGGAGGAAGCAGCGGAACATCTGCGTAGGTTCGCCTGTAAAGACTCTGCAGACTGTCCGGATCTGTTGCATTCAGCCGGACTGCTTCATCCACTGTTTTGACAGCACTGGCAAAACCGGTTCTTTCTGTAAGCTCAGCAAGAACTTTAAGTACTCGCCCGCGTTCCTTGCTTTCGCAGTTATCCATGTATATCTGCATGGTCTGAGGCATCATGTCATAAATGCCACTGTTACGCAGAGAACGTGGTTTTCTGGCAATATATGTAAGATATGGCATCCAATCCATTCTTTCATGTTCATCACCGTAAAGACGCTTGTGGCGGACAACCTCGTGCATGTCTGCATCCATGACAATCACAACAGATGATGTGATCTTAAGATTCACGATGGACTCGCAAAAAGCTGGTGAAGCGGAATAACGGTGCTTTCCTGCATCAAGGGTAAACTTGCCATATTTATCTGTTGTCGCACTTGTGTAGAGTGCAGTATCAAACGGAACGGAAGGAAGCGGCAGCAAACGTGCCTTATCTTCTTCAAACAGCTCACTGATAAAGCGGTCCGCATTGTCATCATAGTGTTCACGCTGCATATCTGTTTCACAGTGGTTAAGAAGATGCTTGTTTTCTTCCGTGAGGTCATTAAAGCTAGGCACCGGCACAAGTTCGTTACGGCGCAGGTAGCCGACCTTATTTTCTACGTTTCCCTTTTCCCAACCGGATTCTGGATTCATGAATATCGGCTTAATACGGTAGTGCTCACAGAAGCGTTGGAAACGTTCTGTTATATTGCGTCCGCCACCTTTAATGACTTTGGTGACTATGGTTCTGGTATTATCAAACCAGATTTCGGTTGGAACTCCACCAATGTGGTCAAATATAGTAACTAGACCTTCCAGAAGGCACTCCATGTTTTCACCGTAATTAAGCTGTAAAAAACCGCCGTTACTAAAAGGAAAACTGAGCACAAGATATTTGGCTTCGTGATAGAGCTTGCCGTTTTCATAAAAATCGGCTGTTCCAAAATCAGCCTGGGCTTCGCCGGGACGATGTTCAAGAGGAAGATAACCATCTGTTCTTTTTAGCCGTAGTTCCTCCTTCTTCTGTTGAACGTATAAAGCGACAAGCCGGTAACTGCAATTGAAACCATCTGCTTCATCCTTGAGGCGTTTAAATACTCTTTTGGCTGTATGTCGTTGTTTTCTTGGTGCAAGCTTATCTGCCCGAAGCCATTCATCAATCAGAGGCTTGAATGGATCAAGCTTGGATTCGTGCACCTCTACTGATGCCGGTGTAGGCGGTGGACAACTGAAATCCTCCATATCTACGTATTTTCGGACTGTACGCCAGTCACAGCCCATAATGATTGCAATTTCGTTCAGATTTTTATCTTGTTCGTAATAAAGTTCTCTGATACGATGAATCTGATCCATTGTAGTCATACTCCTTTCCTCCTTGTTTTTATTTGTTAGCTACAACAAAAACAAGGTTAATGGTTTTGGTTTATGCCTGCAATGGATTTTTCATCAGATCCAACTTGGGAGCTACCAGCGGGCGCTGCCCGTTCCTGGGATTCTGAAGCTTTGCAATTACCTACAAAATGTAGTTGCAATCACCTACATTTTTGGTCTGCAACTTTCTACATTTTTATTTTACAATAAACACTCCGGAATATCTGTCAGATACTTATTTAAATCGATTCCTCCCATCAATCTGTCAAATGTTAAAACAGGATCCAGCAGATCCAAACAATCTGAAAGAAACAGTGGTAAATATCCTTGTTTTGGATTATTATAATTTATAGTTGAAATTTTCATCGCAAGTTAATTTTAACATAAAAGAGAACCTTTCGTTCATTTTGAACGAAAAGTCCTCTTTTTCCGTAGAGACTGTTATTTCACAGCCCCTTTCTTAAGACGTAGGCGGAGTATATTTGTGAAAATATGATGGAGCAATTATCGTAACTGTGGTAAAATTTAAATAGAATTATACCAGTACATGAATTATGTTTTAGATAGAATTCATGCGCCTATAAAGAATGAATTTTAGAGGAAATAGAATGGAAAAGAAAAAAGTAACACAAGAAGATATTATGAAACTGTTAGATTCTTGTTATGAAAAATGTTTAAATGGAATACCGATGGTCAGTCCAGGTGTTGAAGATATGGCAAACGATTATTTATCAAAGCATGAGACAAAGGAAAAAGCTTGTAGAGCTATGCTGAAGAATCAAATCGCAAAATGTACGACATCTGGAGTTGTAACAGGCTTTGGTGGATTTATAACAATGCCGGTTGCGATACCTGCAAATATCGGAAGTGTAATTTATGTGCAAATGAGGATGATAGCCTGCACAGCATATATGGCAGATTATGATCTGAATAGTGATCAGACGCAAACTTTTGTATATGCTTGTCTTGCAGGAGTGGCAGTGAATAGTTTGTTGAAACAGGCAGGAATCAAATTTGGTGTAAAATTTGCAAATGGTGTTATAAAAAAGATACCAGGAAAGGTATTAACAAAGATTAATCAGAAGGTTGGCTTCAGATTTATTACGAAATTTGGTTCGAAAGGCATTGTAAATCTTGGAAAGATGTTACCAGGAGTAGGTGCTATTGTAGGTGGCGGACTGGACTTAGTGGAAACGAAGGTTATCGCAGATCGTGCATACAAATGGTTTATGACGGGAGACTTTTCTGTCAAAGTTGAGAGTAACGATGATATTATAGATATAGATGATAATGATTACAATATAGAGAAGTCAGACGAAAAGCAGTATTATTAGGATACGAGAGAGGGGATATATATGGCATCTAGTAAAACGTATTTAGAATTTGTTTTGGAACAGTTATCTGGATTAGAGGATATTTCATATAGAGCAATGATGGGAGAATTCATTATTTATTATCGGGGTAAAATTATAGGTGGTATTTATGATGATAGATTGCTTGTGAAACCGACGAAATCAGCAGTTGCATATATGCCAACGGCTTCGTATGAACAGCCGTATGAGGGGGCAAAAGAAATGCTATTAGTAGAGGAAGTGGATAATAAAGAATTTTTGGTGGAATTGCTAAGCAACATGTATGGTGAATTACCGCTACCTAACTCAAAAAAGAAAAAATAGTTATTATGAATTATTGATTACTATAATGCGTAAAGTTATTATAATAAAAATGGTCTAACGCCTGTATCAAGGCACTTAGTTACACACCAAGCCCAAGTTTAAAAAATATCA
>ENA-ORSR01000067-ORSR01000067.1-human-gut-metagenome-genome-assembly--contig:-NODE-67-length-81745-cov-4.879728_pt1 | contig 81745 bp, 69 predicted proteins | sample MGYA00241901_ERZ509166 | MGnify/ENA primary metagenome ERZ509166 (study PRJEB26280, sample SAMEA2338860) | human gut metagenome | biome: human gut; feature: human-associated habitat; material: faeces... | reverse complement strand
ACATGAGCAGTCACACGCCTGCCGGACAGATGATGACGTTCGCTTCCGAAGTAACCAAAGATTATACGTATAAATACCTGTTGCCGAAACGTTTTGCCGAAGCGCACCAGTTGGGAGATATTCACATTCACGACTTGGATTATTATCCGACAAAGACGACGACCTGTATCCAATATGATATGGATGACCTCTTTGAACGTGGTTTTCGCACCAAGAACGGTAGTATCCGTACCCCGCAAAGCATCCAGAGTTATGCTACGTTGGCTACTATTATTTTCCAGACGAATCAGAATGAGCAGCATGGCGGACAGGCAATTCCTGCTTTCGATTTCTTCATGGCAAAAGGTGTGGCCAAATCTTTCCGCAAGCATCTGGCATCGTTCATCAATTTCTATGTCGCCATGGAAAACGGAAATCAGGCCGATGAGAAATCCATCCGCACATTGATTAAAGAATATCTTCCGTCTATCAAGACTACTGAAGCCGAACGCGAAACATTGCGCATTGCTTTGGTGGCTTTACAGATTATTATAGATAAGGAACACCTTGCCCGTATCGTTGAGAAAGCTTATCAGCAGACTCGCAAAGATACCCATCAGGCCATGGAAGGATTTATCCACAACCTGAACACGATGCATTCACGTGGCGGTAATCAGGTGGTATTCAGCTCCATCAACTACGGTACGGACACTTCTGCCGAAGGCCGCATGGTGATCGAAGAATTGCTGAAAGCTACCATTGAAGGATTGGGTACAAGAGGTGAGGTGCCTGTATTCCCGATCCAGATTTTCAAGGTGAAAGACGGAGTTTCTTACTCGGAAAAAGACTTTGAGAAAGCAATGAAAGCGGAAAATATCGAAGAGGCAATGACCGACCGTTACGAGGCTCCCAACTTCGACTTGCTGTTGAAGGCTTGCCAGACTACGGCGAAAGCATTGTTCCCGAACTTCATGTTCCTCGACGCACCTTTCAATCAGAACGAGAAATGGAGAGCGGACGATCCGAAACGTTACATCTACGAATTGGCGACGATGGGTTGTCGCACCCGTGTCTTTGAAAACGTGGCAGGAGAAAAATCTTCTTTAGGTCGTGGCAATCTTTCATTCACTACGCTGAATATGCCGAGACTGGCGATTGAAGCCCGCATCAAGGCGGAAAACCTGATAGAGGATGAACGCAACAAGGATGCCATTGAACAGAAGGCAAAAGAAATTGAAGAACGCACAGGAAAGAAGCTTGAATATACTGTAGCAGTTCCAAGAATGGGACTTTATATGAAATATTCGTCTAAAATATATTCTATATACCTTAAATATTTCAGCAAGGATGACATAACCGTATATAGTATTGATGAAGTATTTATTGATGCAACAGACTATATGAAGCTGTATAATATGACGGCAAGACAGCTTACAGCAAAAGTTATAGAGGATGTGTATGATACGACAGGAATAACGGCTACGGCAGGAATTGCACCTAATCTGTATCTGTGCAAGATAGCAATGGATATAGTTGCAAAGCATATACAGGCAGACAGCAAGGGAGTGCGTATCGCAGAATTAAGTGTTAATGATTACAGAAAAATGCTATGGAATCATACACCTCTTACTGACTTCTGGAGGGTTGGACCAGGAATATCAAGACAGCTTGAAAAACACGGTATAAAGACTATGGGGGATATTGCGAGAATGTCCCTTGAAGATGAGGACTGGCTGTATAAGCAGTTTGGTGTAGATGCAGAGATTCTTATAGACCATGCATGGGGATATGAACCGTGTACAATTGCAGATATTAAGAAATATAAGCCCAAGGCGAGCAGCCTGTGTTCAGGACAGGTGTTAAAAGAGCCATACACATTTGAAGATGCAAGGATTGTAGTTGGAGAGATGGCAGATGAACTTGCACTGGATTTAGTAGATAAAGGCTTTGTGACCGATTCGATTGCGTTAAATGTAACTTATGACAGGGTAAATGTTGATGAAGGAACTTACAAGGGTGAAATCCATGTAGACAGATATGGAAGGGAAGTTCCTCAGGGACTTAGTAAATCTGTTTCGCTTACGACATGTACATCTTCATCAAAACAGTTAAGAGAAGCTTTTTTTGATATATATGACAAATATACTAACAGAAAATTGTATATCCGAAAGTTAAATCTTACAGTTGCCAATCTTACAAATGAGGGTTTTCAGCAGTTTGATATGTTTACAGACCAGACACAGCTTGAACGCGAAAAGAAGATGCAGCATGCCATGCTTGATATTAAGAAAAAATTTGGTAAGAATGCGGTCATGAAAGCTAATAACCTGCAGAGTAAGGCGACTGCTATTGAAAGGAACGGGCAGATAGGAGGTCACAGGGCATAGCTTATGGGAAAATATGATGATATAATCAATATGAAATGGCCGGTGCCGAGTAAAAGACCAAGAATGGATATGGAAAGCAGGGCTAAGATATTCCTTCCTTTCTCAGCATTGAAGGGGCTTGGCAATGCTATTGACGAGCAGAATAAAACCAAAGATAATATGAAAGAATACGAATATTTTGACGAGGAGAATAAGGGAGAAGAATTTTATGAGTAATACAATGAAAGAAAATAAAATGGGTATAATGCCTGTTAATAAGTTGCTTATTAATATGGCTCTGCCAATGATGATATCAATGCTTGTACAGGCACTGTATAATATTGTTGACAGTATATTTGTTGCAAGAATAAGTGAAGAAGCACTTACAGCGGTTTCAATGGCATTTCCAATGCAGAATCTTATGATTGGTGTTGCAGGTGGTGTGGGTGTAGGTACTAACGCGCTGCTTTCAAGGGCATTAGGAGAAGGAAGGCATGAAGAAGCTGATAAGATGGCTGTACAGGGTATATTCATAACAGCCTGCAGCTATATAATATTTCTTGCTATAGGACTTTTCTTTGCCAGAGAGTTTTTTGTTATTCAGGGAGCTAATGAAGTGATAGCTGACTATGGTTATGATTATCTTTCAGTTATTCTTATAGTCAGCTTTGGTTGTCTGTTTCAGATGATATTTGAGAGATTATTACAGGCTACAGGAAGAACATTTTACAGCATGATTACACAGGGTACAGGTGCAATAATTAATATTATTCTTGACCCAATACTTATATTTGGTCTGCTTGGTGCACCAAAGCTTGGTATTGTAGGTGCAGCAGCAGCTACGGTTGCGGGCCAGATTGTTGCAGCCGTTATGGCAGTGATATTTAATATTAAGGTTAATAAAGAGATACATATTACTTTTAAGGGATTCAGACCATCAGGAAAAAGAATTGGCAATATCTTATTCATAGGAATTCCATCAGTTATTATGATGGCGATTGGTTCTGTTATGACATTCTGTATGAATAAGATTCTGGTTGTATTCACATCAACAGCGGTTGCTGTATTCGGCGTGTATTTTAAGCTGCAGAGCTTTGCATTTATGCCAATATTTGGTATGAACAGTGGAATGGTTCCTATAATTGCTTTTAATTATGGAGCCAAGAGAGAAGACAGAGTTATACAGACACTTAAGCTTGCGGTAATGTATGCAGAGATAATAATGATACTTTTTATGATTGCAGTTCAGATATTCCCAGTTCCAATGCTGTCAATATTTAGTGCATCGTCAGATATGATACGAATGGGCGTTCCTGCTTTAAGGACGATATCAATAAGTTTTATATTTGCAGGAATATGTATTATATGCAGTTCATGTTTTCAGGCACTTGGAAGCAGTATATACAGCATGCTTGTATCATTTGTAAGACAGATTATATTCCTTGTGCCATGTGCTTATATTTTTTCGAAAACAGGGAATGTTAATCTTGTATGGTGGGCATGGCCTATTGCAGAGCTTGCTTCAGTCGCGTTAAGTGTATTCTTCTTTATCAGGGTAAGAAAGAAGAAGTTCGCATTTATGGAACAGTAACGGATATAATTCAGAAAGATGAGGATAAGATATGAACAGACATATAGAAAAAGCTAAAGAACTCCGTTCACCTGAAAAATGTTATAACTGTGCAGAAACTATTATGATGGCTTATGCGGATGATCTGGGATTGAGTGAGACGCAGGCAGAATGCCTTGGATGTAATTTCGGCGGAGGTATGAAATGTGGTGGGACATGTGGTGCAATTACCGGAGGACTTATGGTGCTTGGAGCATTGGGAGTAAGCAGTCCAGCTGTTGTTGGTGCATTTCAGAGAACTATCAGGGATAACCACGATGGAATGACTAACTGTGCAGACCTTTTAAGAGATAATGCTTTAAAGGGTGGCGAAAAAAAGGCGCATTGTGACAGTATGATTATGGAATCAATAAGGCTTATTGATGAGCTGGCTGATAAAGATAAATAAAACGCAGCTAAATTATTGATAATATTTATCAATAACAACTAGTGAATTATATAGTAAAATGTGATAAAGTAAGCGTGGTTAGGGAATTCTAACCAATGCTTGCTTTTTTTTGTGCCGTAAAACGATAAAATATAATATATTGACACAAAATTTTGAAGTGGTAATATAATGAATATATGAACGATTGTTCATATAAGAATGTGAAAGGGTGAGTCTGAAGGAGGCAAATATGTTTTTGGAGATTAAGGGAATCAAAAAGCATTATGGAGAAGGCGAGAGCCGGGTGGAAGTATTGAATGGTATTGACATAGAAGTTAATAAAGGGGAAATCGTTGTATTACTTGGTCCATCAGGTTCTGGTAAGTCAACACTGCTTAATATAATTGGTGGTATTGACGATGCAGACGAGGGTTACATATCAATAGATGGCGAAAAGACAGCAGATATGAATGAGAAGCGTCTCACACAGTACAGAAGAAAGCATCTCGGATATGTTTTTCAGATGTATAATCTTATACCTAACCTTACTGTAAGAGAGAATATTGAGGTTGGTGCTTACCTAAGTGATAAGGCACTTGATACAGATGAGATTCTTAATACATTAGGACTTTCAGACCATGCTGATAAGAAGCCTAATCAGTTATCAGGCGGACAGCAGCAGAGAACTTCAATAGGAAGCACTTATTAAAAATCCAGATATCCTGTTGTGTGATGAGCCTACAGGAGCACTTGATTACAACACATCTAAGGATATTTTAAAGCTTATTGAAGACGTTAATAAGAGGTATGGTAATACTATAATAATAGTTACACATAATGACGCTATCAAAAATATGGCAGACAGGGTTATTACATTAAGAGATGGCAGAATCCGTAAGAACTATGTTAATGATAACAAGATTGCAGCAGCAGACCTTGAATGGTAAGAGAGGAGTTAAGTATGAGAAATCCTTTAAATAAGCGTCTGCCAAGAGAATTAAAGCATGACTTTGGTAAATATCTTGTTATATTCTTATTTATGGTTATGATGATTTCCTTAGTAAGCGGATTCCTTGTGGCAGACAACAGTGTTAAGCACTCATATGATGAGGGCTTTGAAAAATATAATCTTGAAGATGGCCATTTTACATTAGATAAAGAGCCTGACAGTTCTCTTATAAAAGATATTGAGAATAAGACTGACAGCAAGCTTTACGAATTAAGATATTTTGAGGAAGATGAGGCTGACAGCGGTGATACAATCAGAGTGTATAAAGACAGGACAGAGATTAATCTTGAGTGTGTTATGGAAGGCGAAATGCCTGCTGCCGATAACGAAATAGCACTTGACCGTATGTATGCACAGAATGCAAAGATTAAGATTGGCGACACAATTAAGCTCGCAGGAAAAGAATTAAAGGTTACCGGTTTTGTTGCAGTTCCTGATTACAGTTGTCTTTTTGAGAATAATTCAGACATGATGTTTGACTCAACTAATTTTTCTATTGCTGTTATGACTGATAAGGGCTTTGAAAATGTTTCAAGCAATCATGTCAAATATAATTATGCATGGAAATATAACAAAGAGGTTTCAGGAGATAAAGCAGAAAAAGAGGCTTCTGAAGATTTTCTTGAAAATCTTGGAGATGTTATCAAAGACTATGATACAAAGCTCATGATGAGTGGTAATACGGATATTATCAGTGTTTCTGATTATCTGCCAAGATATACTAACAAGGCTGTTAATTTCACAGGAGATGATATGGGTTCAGATAAGGCAACAATTATGCTTTTTGACTATATTGTAATGGTTGTAATTGCATTTGTATTCGCTGTTACAACATCTAACACAATCAGTCAGGAGGCAGGTGTTATCGGAACTCTCCGCGCATCAGGTTATAAGAGAAGTGAGATTGTAAGACATTACATGGTCCTTCCTGTTGCTGTAACACTGGTCGCTGCTGTTGTTGGTAATATACTTGGCTACACTCTTCTGGAGAAGTTTTTTGTAAATGTGTATTATAACAGCTACAGCCTGTGTACTTACACGACACTGCTTAATGCAGAAGCATTTGTTGATACGACAGTTGTTCCAATTATTATTATTTTTGTTGTTAATCTTATTGTGCTTGAAAAGAAACTCCGGCTTTCTCCACTTAAATTCTTAAGGCATGAGCTTACTAACAGAAAGAGAAAGAAGCTTATAAAGTTAAGCCACAAGCTTCCTTTCATGACAAGATTCAGATTAAGAATAATGTTCCAGAATATACCTAATTATCTGACATTGTTCTTAGGAATACTGATTGCAGGTGCACTTGTTGTATTCAGTATCATGTTCGAGCCGCTTATTGATGATTATGCTGATGTTGTTAAGAAGTCACAGATATGTGATTATCAGTATGTGTTAAAAAGTCAGGCAGAAACTGATGTTTCTGGTGCAGAAAAATACTGTGTGACATCGCTTGATACAACTGATGAAAAATATATGACAGACGATATAATGATATATGGTATTCAGGATAACAGCAGGTATGTTGATGTGGATATCAAGGATGATGAGATACTTGTATCTAATGGTGTAATGGTCAAATACGGACTTAAAAAAGGTGATACATTTAAACTGAAGGATCCGTATTCAGATAATGAGTATGAATTCACAATAGCAGGAAGTTATAAATATGACGCTGCGCTTGCAGTATTCATGACAAGAAAAAACTTTATTGCTACATTTGACAAGGCTGATGATTACTTCACTGGATACTTCACAGACAAGAAGCTGACAGATATTGATGACAAATATGTTGCTTCAATAGTTACATATGAAGACCTTATCAAAGTGTCTAACCAGATGAAGGTTTCAATGGGCGAGATGATGTATATACTGAAGTATTTTGGAATTATAATGTTCGTGCTTCTTATGTATCTGTTATCAAAGCAGATTATTGAAAAGAATGCACAGTCAATTTCTATGACTAAGATACTTGGCTTTAAGAATGGAGAGATTGGCGGACTGTATATAGTTGCAACTTCGATTATGGTAGTTATATCACTGGTTGTTTCTGTACCTATAGTAAATGCTTTGCTTAAATGGACATTTTCATCATATCTGTACACTTCGATGACAGGATATATTCCATATATGGTAAGAAGAAGCTGTTTTGTTGAGATGGTTATTCTTGGAATTGTATGCTATGCGGTTGTTGCTGTGCTTCAGCTTGTGAAGATTTCTAAGATTCCTAAGACGGATACATTGAAAAATGTAGAGTAAGGGTTTTATGGTGTATTGCACTTCAGACACGCTCCCGCTCGTGGAAGTGCGCAGCGGTACTAAGTTCACTGCTCCCTTCGGGAGTGCGTTCACTAAGTGCCGGCGCACTTCCAACGGTCTGAAGCTGCAACACACCATAAAACAGGCCTGCCTGAGTGTGGGCTTGTTCCCCTTCGGGGAACATCGATTCCTTGATGTGATACCTATAGGTAGTCGTATTATCGATGGATTTATAGGTGAAAATATGGAAAAATCTTGTATTATTATGTTTTTTTCTGTAGAAACCTATAAGACAGTTCATAGGACTCGTCTTATAGGTGTTTTTTGCTGGAAATTATTGGAATGATCATGTTGACACCACAAGAATATGTACATATAATTACCTATGATAATTAACAAAGATAATTAACTCTATAATTATACAGCTTAAGGAGACGAATGTATTATGAAACCAGACAAGATTAAGAGGATGCTGGATGCCTGCTATCTGGCTAAGAGGATTAGGGAACTGCTGCCAGAGCTGCCAGATGGGGTTGCACCTGCTTATATCCAGTATATTGATGTGATTCATCATCTGTTAGAGAGAAATGACTGTGTCAAGGTTTCGGATATAAGTGACTGGCTTAATCTGCCAAGACCAGGTGTTACCCGTACTGTCAAGGAAATGGAAGCTAAGGGATATCTTAAGAAGACTACTTCACAGAAAGATGCAAGGATAACTTATATTACGGTTACAGATAAGGGTGAAGAGTTGTCTAAGAAATATGATGCTGACTATTACAGCCGACTTAGCGGATATCTTACGGATATTAGTGATGAAGAGGCTGATTCTATGATCGAAACTATTAACAAATTCTACAAGGTGATGAGCGAAAGGAAAGATGACGTTGAATAATTCAAAATCAGATTTTACACAGGGAAGTATATTAGGGAAGCTGATTCCTTTTATGATGCCAATACTTGGGGCATTAATATTACAGGCGGCGTATGGTGCAGTTGACTTGCTTGTTGTTGGAAGATTCGGAACTACTGAGGGCCTTTCAGCAGTATCGACAGGAAGCCAGGTACTTAATTTAGTTACATTTGTTATAACACAGTTTGCAATGGGTGTTACAGTGCTTATTGCAAGATATATTGGTGAGAAAAGACCGGAGCAGATAGGCGCTCTGATAGGTGGAGCTATTGTTGTGTTTACAATGATTTCAGTGGTGCTTTTCGTTGTTATGATTATTTTTTCAAGACAGATTGCAGTTATAATGCAGGCACCGAAAGAAGCAGTAGGTCTTACATCTGTATATGTAAAAATATGTGGCTCAGGAATATTCTTTATAGTTGCATATAATCTTCTTTCAGCAATATTCAGGGGACTTGGAGACAGCAAATCACCTCTTATATTCGTTGCAGTTGCATGTGTTATTAATATTGTGGGTGATCTTGTTCTTGTTGCAGGGTTTAACATGAATGCTGCCGGAGCTGCTATTGCGACAGTCGCAGCACAGGCGGTAAGTGTTGTATTTGCACTTGTATTACTTTTTAAGAGAAAACTTCCGTTTAAGATAACTAAGAAAGATTTCTCAATTAACAGACATTGCAGGAGAGCATTAAAGGTCGGACTTCCGCTTGCATTACAGGAATTTCTTACACAGATTTCATTCCTTGCTTTATGCGCATTCGTTAACAGACTGGGATTACAGGCATCGTCAGGATATGGTGTTGCATGTAAAATAGTTAATTTTGCAATGCTCATACCAAGCTCACTTATGCAGTCAATGGCGTCATTTGTTTCACAGAATGTCGGTGCAGGCAATGAAAAGAGAGCAAAGAAGACGATGTTTGCCGGTATTGGTGTTGGACTTGTGATAGGTTGTATAGTGTTCCTATTTGTGATGTTTAAGGGTGACCTTCTCACAGCAATATTTTCAACTGACGAGGCCGTTATCCAGAATGGATATGATTACCTTAAGGGATTTGCATTAGAGACGATTGTTACTGCGATATTATTCAGTATGATTGGATATTTTAATGGTCATGACAAGACGGTATGGGTAATGATTCAGGGCCTTACACAGACACTGCTTGTCCGTCTGCCATTTGCGTATTGTATGAGTATACAGCCTGATGCGAGCCTTACTAAGATTGGTCTGGCTGCTCCGGTTGCAACTATTTTTGGAATTGTATTAAATGTGGCATTCTATATCTTGTGTGACAGAAAAGAGAAGAAATATATGTAATATTTGTAGAATATTTGCTACATTTCATCAGGCATGTTATAATAACTGACATTAATATAAAGGGAGATTTTTGAAAAAGAAATAAGGTCAGATTATGTTAACATACTCGTTTGAAAACATTGGAAAAGAATCAATATATGAATATTTATACAAATGTATCAAAAAAGATATAATAGAAGGCAGACTTGTTAAGGGTGAGCATCTTCCTTCAAAGAGAACGCTTGCTGTCAATCTTGGAATAAGCACCATAACAGTAGAGAATTCATATGGACAGCTTATGAGTGAAGGATATATATATTCTGTTCCTAAGAAAGGCTATTATGTATCAGATATTTCAGGTGTTGCAAGGATAAAGCCGGTAAAATATGAAGTTCCCGAAATAACCGCAAAGAAGACTGGATATAAATCGGATTTATCATCAAACAGGACAGATCCTGGAAGCTTTCCATTTGCAACATGGGCTAAGCTTATGAGACGTGTTATAACAGACAGGCAGGATGATCTTATGAAGATATCTCCGGGAGAAGGAACATGGGAGTTAAGAAAAGCAATTGCTATGCATCTGGCTTCATTTCGTGATATGCAGGTAACACCCGGACAGATAATCATTGGTGCCGGAACGGAATATATGTATAGTCTTCTTATACAGCTTTTGGGAAGAGATAAAGTGTATTGTGTTGAAGATCCGGGATATTCTAAGATTGCCAGGATATATGCAAGTAATAATGTGAAATTCTGTTATGCTGGTATGGATAATGAAGGAATGAAACCGGAAGCGGTAAGAGAATGTATGGCAGATATTGTTCATATAAGTCCTACACATCATTATCCGACAGGTATAACAATGCCGGTAAGCCGGCGTTTTGAATTGCTTGCATGGGCTAATGAAAAGCCGGACAGATATATAATAGAAGATGATTATGATTCAGAATTCCGTATGACAGGAAAGACAATTCCGACTATGAAAAGCATAGATATAAGTGAAAAGGTTATATATATGAATACATTTTCAAGAACACTGACACCAACAATCCGAATCAGTTATATGGTTCTGCCACCACATCTGGCAGCAACATATCAGGAAAAACTTGACTTTTATGCATGTACTGTATCTAACTTCGAGCAGTATGCACTTGCTGCATTTATAGAAGAAGGGTATTTTGAGAAACATTTAAACAGAATGAGACTGTATTATACGAAACAGAGAGAGGCTGTTCTTTCAGTACTTAAAGAGGAGCCGTTCAAATGTGTTGGAAGAGTAAGAGAGGCTGATTCAGGACTGCATTTTATTCTTGAACTTAATACATTACTTTCTGATAATGAGGTAAAAAGAAGACTTGAGAAAGATGGCATCCATATAAATGCGTTATCTGAGTACTACCATAATAATACAGATGAATACAGCCACAGCTTTGTAATCAGTTATTCTGATATGAAGATAGAAAACTTTAGGATTGCATGCAGTAAAATGTCAGAACTGACACCTTTATGATGATTATTTGTGATTAATTGAGAATGATATTGATAAGCAGGAGTATTATTATTATTATAGAGACAGTTTCCGTAAAAGAGGCATCAAGGTGCTTGCTGAGGGCGTTGAATCAAGGGAAGAGTATGAATTCTTAAGGGATAATGGCATTGATTTAGTGCAGGGATTTTATCTTGGACGACCAGAATAAGATGAATGCCACTTTATACTTTTTTTAGAAATACTTTATATAATATATATTAACATATCATAAAGTATGTTGTATTATGATGGAGTAAAGAAAACATTTTTTCTCCCTCATATTTTTTAAAAAGAGCGATGGCAGAGTTAATTTGCCGTCGCTCTTTTTTTGCGCGGACAGCGATGAGAATTTCAAATTATATATGGCAAACACTGCCATATTAGTGATATAATAATTAATATTTTCAGTATTTCAGGTTCAGTGATATCTAAGGCAATGATGCTGGAATAATATATAACACAGAATAGGGAGAAAATTATGGGAAAGAAAATTGCCAGAATTATAGGCAGAGTATTACTGGTGGTACTTGTTACTATAGTAATGCTGGTGGGAACTTTATTCATTATGATTAAGAGAATATGCAGCGATTCAGCACCTGCAGCCAGAAATCTTTTTATATCAACAGTTCTTGAATCAGGTCAGATGAAGTTTCTTGCTTCGTGGTTCTGTACAGATGCACAGATTAATGAGGTAATTAATGCTAATAATATGGAGTCAATGGATTCAGATATTGATACATCTCTTATTAATATATCAACAGACACAGATACACAGACGGTTGACAATAACGGAGAGGTAGAGCAGTTTGACGGTAATGGAATAAGAATGGTTGAGATTTCAGGAAGGTCATTCTTTGGAAAAATGCTGATTATAAAAGATCCGTCACAGGTTAAGGTCGGAACTACATATCCTTGGGGAGATTACGGTAAGGAGCTTCATGAGATTGTGAGCGGAGCAGGAGCTGTTGCAGGAGTTAACGGCGGTCTGTATGTTTCATCAGGAAACAGAGGCGGCTCACCACTTGGAATTGTAGTGCAGGACGGTAAGATTACATATAACAGTCCTTCAGCACTTTCAGGTCTTTACTTAATTGGACTTAATAAGGATAACCTTTTAGTTGTTAAAGATATAGATGGTATGTCGGCAGCAGATTTTGAAAGCTATGTTAATGAAGCTGGAATCAGGGATGCTGTTGCATTTCAGGAGGAAAGCTCTGATTCTAATAATCATTTTGTTCCGCTTATTATTAACAATGAAGCAAGAGTATTGAAAGGTCAGGGAAGTGGGGCTAACCCAAGAACAGCAATCGGACAGAGAGCTGACGGAGCTATACTTCTTTTAGTTACTGACGGAAGAGGAGCTTCAGGACATCTTGGTGCAACTGCGTCAGACCTGATATCAGTTATGCAGGAATACGGAGCAGTCAATGCAGCCAACCTTGATGGCGGAAGTTCTTCAACAATGGTATATAACGGCGGCTATGAGATGACAAGCGTAACATTTTATTATCAGAATTCATCATGGAAGCTGCCAACAGCATTTGTTGTGATGCCTAAGTAATTGGAAGGAGAACTGTGTAGATATGAAAAATAATGCTAAGAAGTCTATAAAGATAGGCAGAATCAATATACCATTAAATTACTGGACAGGGCTTGCCGTATATGCAGTGATTCTTCTTATTCTTGCAATCTGTATGATTGCATATACAGGTTCATGCCTTAAGAAATATGAAAATTCACAGTCGGACAAGGTAATGAATGATTTCCTTAATGATTTTACAAAGATGGCTGCTGATAAGACATTGGCTGATAATATTGAGCTTCCAGCCAGCAGTGAATTTGAGGGAAAAGATACATTTGTCAATATGTACATGTCCGAATTAGATGGTACAACTGACTATACATATAAGAAATCAGAGGGCAGTTATAATACAGAAGAGCCTATGTATGACATATATGCTGATGACAAGAAGGTTGCCAGAATGACTCTGGAAGCTAAAGACCAGCATGTTGTTCTTGGGATACTCACAGTGTTTGACTGGAAGGTTAAATCAATTGAGCCTGTATTTTCAGCAAAGACTAACGATTATACTGTATCAATTCCGGAAGGGTATACATTTACAGTTAATGGAATAACTGTGTCAGATGATTACAAGACTGGTAAGGTTATAGAAAATCCTGATTTTGTGAATGTTTCTAAATATGTTACAATGCCAAAGTCAGTTGAATATAAGCTGACAGGATTTGTCAATAAGCCGGAGATTAAGATATATAATGCATCAGGCAGTGAAGTTACTGCAAATGTAGATGCTAAGGGAAATGTATCTGTAGCTGCAAGTGGCAATTCTGCCGATATGCCATCAGAAAGAAAAGAAGAAGCTCTTAATATGGCAAAAATATGGGATAATTTCCTTACTAATGATTTAAGCGGTTCAGGTCATGGACTTGCAACAGTGCAGCAGTATCTTATTGAGGATTCTTATTACTGGAATCTTGCGAAAGATTATGCTTCAAGTGCAGATATTACATTTATCAGTGACCACACATTGTCGGGAAATCCGTATACAGGAGTGACAGTTGATAATTATATTGAATATAATGATGACTGTTATTCATGCCATATTGCATTTACAAAGAATATGACGCTTACCTCAGGTGGTGCGAGAAAAGATGTTATTGATTCGACATTCTATTTCGTGAAATATGATGGCAGATGGGCGATTGCGGATATGATTGCGACTACGAAGTGATTTATTCCCTGCAGAAGTGAAGCCGAATATTAAGAAAAATGTGCAGGATGCCAATTAAGGGGTGTCCTGCACTTGTCATGTGTGCTACAATAATTATTGAGAAGAATTATCAATAATGATTTGGGCAGATTATTTAGAAAAGGAAAACACACATGAAGTTAAATGAACTTAAGATTGGACAATGTGCAAGAATTACCTCAGTTGGTGGTGAAGGCGCATTAAGACAGCATTTTCTTGATATGGGCGTAATTCCCGGGGCGGAGGTTACGCTTGTAAAACTGGCGCCTATGGGTGATCCAATGGAATTACAGATACATGGATATGAACTGACACTTCGAGTTGCCGATGCAGGAGAGATTACTATTGATCCTATAGATGAGCGTACAAGAAAACACGAAAGACCAGACCGAATATATAAGTCTGACCATCCGGGACTTGGTGAGACTGGTAAATACCATGCTAAGGGAGATGGAGAAAAGCTTCCTGAAGGAACAAAGCTTACATTTGCACTGGTTGGTAACCAGAATTGTGGAAAGACAACTCTGTTTAATCAGCTTACAGGTTCTAACCAGCATGTCGGAAACTTTCCGGGAGTTACGGTTGACTGCAAGAGCGGCATGATTAAGGGGCATGAGAATACATCAGTTACAGATTTACCGGGAATATATTCTATGTCTCCGTACAGCAGTGAGGAGATTGTTTCGAGAAATTTCGTACTTAATGAGAAGCCAAAGGCGATTATTAACATTGTTGATGCAACTAATATTGAGAGAAACATGTATCTTACTATGCAGCTTTTAGAGATGGATGTGCCTATGGTTCTTGCACTTAATATGATGGATGAGGTAGTAGGCAATTCAGGTTCTATTGATATTAATGGTATGGAAAATATGCTTGGAATCCCGGTTATTCCTATATCTGCTGCCAAGAATGAAGGTGTTGATGAGCTTATAAGGCATGCACTTCATATTGCAGAGTATCAGGAGAAGCCAGAAAGAACTGATTATTGTGATGAGAATGATTTCGGCGGAGCAGTACACAGATGTATACATGCAGTAATTCATCTTATAGAGGATCATGCAAAGAGAGCTGATATTCCGGTAAGATTTGCAGCAAGTAAGATTATTGAGGGTGACCCTCTTATATTAAAACTGTTGCAGCTTGATGAGAATGAAAAAGAAATGCTTGAGCATATTGTACTTCAGATGGAGACTGAGAGAGGTCTTGACAGAAGCGCGGCAATCGCAGATATGAGATTTACATTTATAGAGAAGATATGCGAAGCTAATGTTGTTAAGCCTAAAGCAAGCAAAGAAAGAATACGAAGCCAGAAGATTGATAAGATTCTTACTGGAAAATATACGGCGATACCCTGCTTTGTAGCGATTATGCTGGCAATCTTTTTCCTTACATTTAATGTGATAGGCGTATTTTTACAGAATCTGCTGCAGATGGGCATTGATGCACTTACTGGCGTTGTTGACAATGCACTTGCAGCGGCAGGCGTGAATAAGGTTATTCACAGTCTTGTAATAGATGGAATATTTGCAGGTGTCGGCTCTGTGCTTTCATTCCTGCCAATTATTGTTACACTGTTTTTCTTCTTATCACTTATGGAGGACAGTGGTTATATTGCAAGAGTAGCATTTTTTATGGATAAACTGTTAAGAAAGATTGGTCTGTCAGGAAGAAGTATTGTTCCTATGTTGATTGGATTTGGATGTACTGTTCCTGCGGTTATGGCAACAAGAACGCTTCCTAGTGAGAGAGACAGGAAGATGACAATTCTTCTTACACCATTTATGAGCTGTTCAGCCAAGCTGCCAATATATTCATTCTTTGTCAGTGCATTTTTTCCGGGAAAGGGTGCACTTATAATGGGGGGATTATATTTCTTTGGAATTATTATGGGAATTCTTGTGGCATTGCTTTATAAAGGAACCTTGTTTAAAGGCGAAGCTGTTCCTTTCGTTATGGAGCTTCCTAATTACAGACTTCCAGGCATGAAAAATGTTTTGCAGTTATTATGGGAAAAGGCCAGGGATTTCCTGCAGAGAGCATTTACAGTTATATTTGTTGCAACTGTAATTGTCTGGTTTTTACAAAGCTTCAATCTGCACCTTAATCTTGTTACAGATTCAAAGGACAGCATACTTGCACTTATTGCGGGAATAATCGCACCTGTATTTGCACCTTTAGGACTAGGTGACTGGAGAATATGTACATCTCTGCTGTGTGGTGTCATGGCAAAGGAAAGTGTTGTATCAACAATGCAGATACTTTTCGGGACAGGCATACAGACAGCACTTTCGACAGCCGGTGCAGCAGCAATGCTTGTATTCAGCCTTCTGTACACACCTTGTATCGCAGCCATTGCCTCGGTTAAACGTGAACTTGGCGGAAAATGGGCTGTTATAATGGTTGTATGGCAGTGCCTGATTGCGTGGGTGATGGCATTTGTTGTGCATGCTGTTGTGATGATATTCTAGAAAGCATTTATTTTATGTGACATTACTGGTGAAAATGTGGTAAAATAATCTAAGATTATGCTAAAAGCAAGGAGCGGATGGTTATGAAATACATTTTTACTAATGGACATATCCTTGATGGAACTAAGGATATGAAAGTTTTGGATGGCCATTCTGTGCTTGTTGAAGATGACAAGATTACTGGTATTGTGAAGGGTAACACTGTACCAGACGGCTTTAAGGAGATTAATCTTGAGGGTAAATACCTTATGCCGGGGCTTATTAATATGCATGTTCATCTTGCAGGCAATGGAAAACCACAGAAAAAGCAGAGAGATAACGAAAAGACGGTTAAGCTGCTTATGGGAACAGCACTTTCAAGGGCTGTGACATATAAGGTTGTAAAGGATTTTGCAAAGACAGAGCTTATGAGTGGTGTTACTACTATAAGAACTGTCGGAGGTCTGGCTGATTTTGATACAAGAGTAAGGGATGATATCAGAAATGGCAAGACTGACGGACCAAGAATACTTGCAGCTAATGAAGGAATTTCTGTGCCGGGTGGACATATGGCTGGTTCAGTTGCAGTGGCTGCGAACAATATTGATGAGGCACTTGTTCAGGTTGATATTGCAAAGAGCCAGAATGTTGACCTTATTAAGCTTATGATTACAGGCGGCGTGCTTGACGCAAAAGCAAAGGGCGTTCCTGGTGAGCTTAAGATGAAGCCTGAGATGGTTAAGGCTGTATGTGACAAGGCACATGCGCTTGGATATAAGGTTGCTGCTCATGTTGAGTCGCCGGAGGGCGTAAGGGTTGCACTAGAAAATGGCGTTGATTCAATCGAGCATGGAGCAAAGCCTGATGATGAGATAATACATTTGTTTAAGGAGAATAATGCATTTTTATGCACAACATTATCACCTGCTCTGCCATATGCTCTTTTTGACAGAAGCGTATCTAATGCGTCAGAGGTTGAGCAGTACAATGGCAATATCGTGTTTGAGGGAATAAAGGAATGTGCCAAGGCAGCAATTGCCAACGACATTCCGGTCGTACTTGGTAATGATGTTGGCTGTCCATGGATTACACAGTATGATTTCTGGAGAGAATTGTATTATTTCCACAAATATGTCGGCGTAAGCAATGCATTTGCACTATACACAGCTACGCTTAACAGTGCAGTAATAGCGGGTATTGGCAATGAGACAGGTTCTGTTGAAGCCGGCAAATGTGCTGACCTGATTGTGACTAAGAATAATCCGTTAGATGACCTCAGGGTGCTGCGTAATGTGGATTTAGTCATGGCGCGAGGCAGATTGTACAATAATCCAAAGTTTAAAACGAAAAATATTGTCACTAAAGAACTGGATAAATTTTGCGATTTATGTTAATTTTATTAAAGAATTTTACTTAAAGGAATAAGATTATGAAGATAGGATTTGATAACGACAAATATTTAAAAATACAGTCTGAGCATATTAAGGAGAGAATTGCCAAGTTTGACAATAAGTTATATCTTGAATTTGGTGGAAAGCTGTTCGATGATTATCATGCTTCAAGGGTTCTTCCAGGATTTAAGCCAGACTCAAAGCTTCAGATGCTTTTACAGTTAAAGGACCAGGCTGAGGTTGTTATTGCAATAAGTGCAGAAGATATTGCAAGTAATAAGATTCGTGGCGATTACGGAATTACATACGATCAGGAAGTATTAAGACTTATAGATGAATTTACAGAATATGGACTTTTTGTAGGTAGTGTCTGCATCACAAAGTATTTCCAGCAGCCAGAGGTTGATAATTTCATCAAGGTGTTAGATGCACATGGAATCAAGAATTTCAAACATTACAAAATTGCCGGATATCCTAATGATGTTGCCAAGATTGTAAGTGATGATGGTTACGGAAAGAATGAATTTATTAAGACTACCAGACCACTTGTAGTTGTTACTGCACCTGGTCCTGGAAGCGGAAAGATGGCTACATGTCTTTCACAGCTTTACCATGAATATAAGCATGGAGTTAAGGCAGGATATGCTAAGTTCGAGACATTCCCAATCTGGAATATTCCACTTAAGCATCCTGTTAATCTTGCTTATGAGGCAGCGACAGCAGACCTTAACGATGTTAATATGATTGATCCTTTCCACTTGGAAGCATATGGCAAAACAACGGTTAATTATAACAGAGACATCGAGATATTCCCTGTACTTAATGCAATGTTTGAGCTTATTGCCGGTGAGAGTCCATATAAGTCACCAACAGATATGGGCGTTAATATGGCTGGTAACTGTATTGTTGATGATGAAGCATGCCGTTATGCTTCTAATATGGAGATTATCAGAAGATATTACAAATGTTTATGCGAACAGAAGAGAACTGGTGTAAATAGTCAGGAAATATATAAGATTGAGCTTTTAATGAATCAGGCAGGAATCACACCATCTTCAAGACCTGTTGTTAATGCTGCGCTTGAAAAGTCAGCAAAAAGCGGTGATAAACCGGCGGTTGCAATTGAGTTAGAAGATGGAACTATTGTTACCGGAAAAACAGGTGATCTGTTAGGTGCTGCATCATCAGCATTGCTTAATGCATTAAAGCAGCTTGCAGGAATTGATGACTCTATTGATTTGTTATCACCTGAGTCAATCAGCCCTATCCAGACATTAAAGACTAATTATCTTGGCAGCAGGAATCCAAGACTTCATACAGATGAAATCCTTATTGCACTTTCATCATCAGTTGTAGCCAATCCTTTAGCTGAAAAGGCATTAAAGCAGATTCCTAAGCTTTATGGCTGTGATGTCCATTCAACAGTTATTCTTTCAGCGGTTGACAAGGATACATTTAAGAGACTGGGCATGAATCTTACATGTGAGCCTGCTTATGAGGAAGAAAAGAGATTTCATAAGAATTAGTTATTGACACACATGCACGCATTTGATATTATTTATCAAGTAATTAAATATTCCATGAGGGAGTAGTTAGCGCGAAAGTGTGATTTGTCAACATTCTGATTATAATTAAAGAGTATAATCTGGCAAATCTTAAATAATGAGACTCATGTATATCAATTAACAGTTAGTGTTGTACACGGCAGGTAGTTGATATACATGAGTCTTTTTTTATCTGCTGGATATAGTAGTAGCAGAGTTTTTAAGCTGACGACACTTATTATGGAGAGAGAAAAAGGAGGAAAATATGGAAAAATTCATTAACAATGCACCATTTGCTCTTGTACTTGTATGTCTTATAATCGGTTTTGTTCTGCTTATTAAAGGTGCAGACTTTTTTGTAGAAGGAAGCTCAAGCGTAGCAAAGAGACTACATGTTCCGTCTATTATTATTGGACTTACAATTGTTGCAATGGGAACATCGCTTCCAGAAACGGCGGTAAGTGTATCTGCATCAATTACAGGCAACAATGAGCTTGCCGTAAGTAATGTAGTCGGTTCTAATATATTTAACCTGATGGTTGTTATTGGCGTGTGTGCAATGATTGCAACAGTAAATGTTGCAAAAGAAACAGTAAAAAGAGATATCCCATTTTCACTTATCTGTGCAGGACTTTTATTGATTTTAGGAATCCTTGGGGTTGGTGATAAGTCAGGAATGATGCTTGGACATTTTGATGGTGTAATATTTATCGGTGCATTTGCAGGATACATTTTTTACATGATTAAGATTGCACTAAAGGCAAGCAAAGAAGGTAAAAAAGTTGAGATTGAGGGCGGTTCTGATGAAGATATTAAGTTAATTTCAGTTCCGCTTAGTATTCTGTTCATTATTGGCGGTGCGGCTGCGATTGCAATAGGCGGAGATATTACAGTAGACGCTGCCTCAAGAATAGCGAGTGACCTTGGAATGAGCCAGACACTTATCGGGCTTACAATAGTTTCAATAGGAACATCACTTCCAGAGCTTGTAACTTCAATAGTTGCAGCCAGAAAGAACGAAGTCGATATGGCACTTGGTAATGCGATTGGTTCAAATGTATTTAACATACTTATGGTACTTGGTATTGCATCAGCAATCAGTCCAATCAGCATAATTACAGAAAATATTATAGATTTGTGTGTGCTTATTGTATTTACAATATGTGTATGGATATTTGCTGGAACAAAGAAGAAAATCGGAAGAATCGAAGGTTTTTCAATGGTTGCACTTTATGTGATATATGCAGTTTATATCATAATAAGATAAATGAGGTAACATACAAATGCTGTTGTTTTTAAAAGTGTTTTTTACTGAATTCATAGCTGAGATGGGCGATAAAACCCAGCTCATGCTTATTGCTCTTACTTCTAAATATAAGTTAAGAGATATTATATCAGGAACTGCTGTAGCAATTCTTGTACTTAACGGACTTGCTGTTTTAGCAGGTGGGCTTGTCAGTGAATTTATTCCTGACTGGCTTATAAAGACTATTGCAGCACTTGCATTTCTTTATTTTGCTGCATCAACTATTGCAGGGGATGATGATGACGAAGAAGAAGGCAGCGGCAAATCAAAGATTAAGTTTGCACCACTTGCAGTTTTCTGTACATTTTTCATTGCAGAACTTGGTGATAAGACACAGCTTACAGCCATAACATTTGGTGCTAATGAAGGTATGAGTGCAGCTCTTGTTGTATGGATAGGATGTTCGCTCGGACTTTTTGCAGCTGACATTCTTGGTATGTTAGTCGGATATCTGTTAAAGAGCAAGACTCCGGACGGACTGCTTAATACACTTGCATTCGCAATATTCTCGATATTCGGTGTATACACACTTTATCAGGGACTTAAGCTTATAAAGGCATCTGTCTGTCCGATTCCGGTATGGCCAATTCTTATAGCTGCAACAGTTGTTTTTGTTGTTATATGTGTCTGTCTTTTTATAAGAAGAGAGAAGAAAAAGAATAATTAGAATGAAAGGCATGCAACATTTTTAAGAGTAATTTATTGCTTGCAAGGTAATCACTTCGTTAAACTGCAATTTAGCGAAGTGACTAAAATGTGTACTTTACTACTGTAACGAGCAATTTTTAAGTGAAAGAAGATGATTTCAAGGATTTTCCAGACGAAATTAAAGACCTATTTAGGCACTTATTTGAATAACTGTAAAACGCCGATAAATCAGGATTTATCGGCGTTATTTTATCTATTATTATCTATTATCGACCTTTTCTGGATACATATCATGGTTTGCCATTCTGTTGAATGCTATTTCCTCCCATTTTGTTCCAGGTTTTCCATAATTACAGTAAGGATCTATTGATATTCCACCTCTAGGAGTAAATTTTCCCCATACCTCTATGTATTTGGGATCCATAAGTTTTATCAAATCTTTCATGATAATATTCATACAGTCTTCATGAAAATCACCATGATTTCTGAAACTGAATAAATATAATTTTAATGATTTACTTTCCACCATTTTAATGTTTGGTACATATGATATTGTAACAGTTGCAAAATCTGGCTGCCCTGTTATAGGACACAAACTTGTAAATTCTGGGCAATTAAATTTTACAAAATAATCATTACCCTGATGTTTATTCTCAAAAGTCTCTAACATCTCCGGTGCATAATCACTTGGATACTGTGTTTTCTGATTTCCCAATAATGTTATATCTGCTGTTTCTTCTTTACTTCTTCCAGTCATAATTTTCTCCTTTTTATTCCAAAGCTGGATCATTAATTCCGTTTAACTCAAATGCTCTGGCTCTATCTATACATGTTCCACACTTTCCACAAGGTTTTTCGCTGCCTTCATAGCAACTCCATGTGTACTTATAAGGTACATTTAGCTCAAGCCCCTTTCTTACAACCTGATCCTTTGTTGCATTGATAAATGGTGCTACAACCTTAATCTGCTTTCCACTTCCAAGATATATAGCCTCATTTATTGCATTATTAAAATCACTGCTGCAGTCAGGATATGCACTTCCAGCCGCATCATCCGCATGTGCCCCATAATATATCTCACTGCAGCCTTTTGAAATTGCTATACTGGCAGCACTTGATAAAAATAACCCATTTCTAAATGGAACATATGTTGAAACAGGAGAACCATTTGTGCTCTTAATCTGCTCATCATATGATTCTTTAGGTATTTCCTTGTCAGAATGTGATAATAATGAACAATCACTATATTGAAATATTTTTGCAAGGTCAAGATAAATATGTTCTACATTATAGTATTTTACTATTTTATCTGACGCTTCTATCTCTTTTGTATGTTTCTGCCCATATGATATTGATAACGCAATAACATTTTCTGGACCATATTTTTCTACTGCCATGCCAAGGCATGTTGTACTATCTATTCCACCACTGAACAAAACCATTGCTTTCATTGTTAAATCTCCCTCTTAATGTTTGTGTATATGTTTTTGTGTTAGCTTTTTTAATTCCTCTTGCGGTCATGCAGCTATGACATCCTTCAATAAATACTGCTATATCTTTGGCACCAGTAACCATCTGCATAATATCAGCAATATCACTTCCTATTCTTTCTTGAAGCTGCAGTCTTTTAGATACCATATCTGCTATTCTAGCTATCTTACTAAGACCTATTACTCTTCCATTTGGAATATAAGCAACTGTTACCTTCATATCATACATAAGAGCAAGATGATGCTCACAATAACTGAAAATATCTATATCTTTTACCACTACCATATTGGAAGTTCCACTCTGACATTTACATTCTATTTGTTCAGACTCTTCTTCATCCATATCCAGTGCAAATGTTTTGTTAAACATATCCGCAATTTCTTCATTTGTATAATTCATTCCATCAAAAACTTCTTCATACATTTTTGCAACTCTTTTAGGTGTATCTTTTAAGCCCTCCCGTTCAGGGTTATCACCCAGAGCCTTAAGAATACCAGCTATATGATATTCAATTGCCTTAGTGTCTATTTTCTTATGTTTTTCCATGTCAGACTCCTTTTTTGTCTGGTGACCATATAATTTTATGTAACTGAATCTGCATATTAACATCATTCATTACATTCTCTTTCATAAAATTAACAATTTCCTCAGGTTCTATCATTCCAAATACCGGACTTATATAAAGGTTACATTTTCCATACAGATTATATTTTTCTATAATCTGTTTTGCCTTTATAAGATCCTCTCGACAACCTGCTACAAATTTGACAGTATCATTGCTACTTAAAATATTAAAATTATCCAGATTCATGGCGGCTTCCATACCACTGCATGAAAGCTTATAATCCATTGTAAAAGTTACATTCTCTTTGTGAAGCTTACGGATTTTATCAAGATAAACACTGCCGTTAGTCTCTATTTCAATGTTCAGATTGTTTTCTGCAAGAACTGTTATTACATTTTCAATACCTTCTCTTAACAGTGGTTCACCACCAGTAAGAGTGACATTTTTTACTCCTGTCGATAAAACATAATCAAGAATTTCTTTTTCTGTCATTGGTTGAGAAGGTGTCTCCTGCTCATTAGCCCATTTGGTATCGCAGTATTTACAGTTAAGATTACAGCCCTTAAAGCGTATAAAAACCGCTAGTTGCCCGGCTTTAGTTCCTTCACCATTAATACTTACAAATTTTTCAACTACTTCGTATTTACTCATATATAAATCCTTTCAGATTAAAAATTATTTAAAATCATTCCATATAAGTTGCACTATTAGCAGGAGTTTCATATACAGTTACAGCTCTCATGTTGTATCCAAGTATTTTTATTTTTTCATAAAAATATTTGGCCATATTCTCCGCTGTCGGACGGAAATCAAGTTCAATAATTTTGAAATTCTCGCTTTTTAAAGCTTCAAATGTTGTATCCTTCAATGAATTTCTTTCTATAATTAATGCATGATCCATTGAATCTGCTATGTTTCTTAAATCTTTTTTCAGTTCTCCAAAATCAACATACATACCCTTATGCTGATCATCTTCCTTTAGTTCCTCAGTTTGAACTTCAAGAACAATCTTCCATCTATGTCCATGAAGATTGCTGCATTTTCCATTGTATCCTGCAAGAAAATGTGCAGAATCAAAACTAGCCTCTGTTTTTAAAATATACATAAATCTTTTCTCCATTTGCTTATATTGCATTAAAAAAACACGGATACATCTGTACCCGTGCCTTAATAGATTATTTTCCTAAAAATTTCCAATTATGAATTATAAAAATAATAGTCCTGGTTTTATTTAGAGACAGGATGGTACAAACGAACTGTCTTATTAATTTACTGTGCAATGATATCAAATGATTCACAGCTTGTCAATTCCCATTAATGTATGCTGATGATAATATTGAAAATCAAGATAATCCAATGAACGATAACGAAATCATGCACGACTCAACAGAACTAGAAACAGAATTAAACAGTAATAATCAGGCAATTACCTTGATTGAACCATCGTTCAAGCTAGTCAGCGGATATACTGTACCTCAGTTGATATTTTATGTAGATTATCTAGTCTTTGATTTGCTATATGTTTATGGATTTTATTAACTTTATCTATTAAATCCCAGTAGAGATTTTGTATTTCATTAAAATCGTCTGGATGGGCTGATTCAAATTTCATGTGTCTTATACCTCCGTATTTTCTCCAATTCTATATACCACCATTCTCTCCCTCCGGGCTTCCCCGAAAGATATATCTCTACAGTCAATCTCATCATACAGACTCACGCCGTATTCCTGAGACAGACACATAAGGTACTCATCTGAAGGGTAATAGAAAATCATATACATCTCTCTGTGATTGTTATAAAAGCTATCCATAATATTTGCCAGTACGCCCTTAAAGATTTCGACAGAGAACGGATTAAAGAAGAAAAATCTGTCAGCTTCTTTAGGTATATTATACTTAAGTGCGTCTTCATTTATAAATGTGACTCTGCCACCAGATATACTGATCTCTTTATTAGCTATGGCACGCTCAAATATACGGTTGTCGTATTCTATGCCAATAGAGTGACATTTGGTTTGGTAAGCCATGAAAAGACTGACTCGTCCTTTCCCACAGCCATAATCAAGCAAAGTATTGTTCTTGCCGATGATTCCGGTGTTGGCCAGCTTGTTAAGCACTTCGTAAGAAGTTGGTTCATACGGATACCTGTATGTGTCTGATCTGGAGTCATCCCTGCCGGTAGTCTTTATTCTAAGGAGCTTTTCCCAATCTTTTTCTGTCATAAAATTCCGCCATTCATCTTCCAAAATAATTTTATTATATTAACTTAATTCCTTAAGCATATTTTCAGCATCATCTGCTGCTTTGACCTTATCATTAGCCTTGATGATAATACCTTGCTCATCAATAAGTAGTCTGATGCTAAATACTCTAATAATACCTACACTATACCACATAACCCCGATTCTATGGTATAATATCCTAAGAAATTTCCCGTAGGAGGATAATGTATGAAATACGATGTAATTATTATTGGAGCCGGACCAGGTGGAATCTTTTCTGCGTATGAGCTTATGAAGAAGTCACCAGAGACAAGAGTTGCTGTGTTTGAAGAAGGCAACACATTAGAAAAGAGAAAATGTCCTATAGACGGCAAGAAGGTTAAATCATGTATCAAATGTCCAACATGTGCGATTATGAACGGATTTGGTGGTGCTGGTGCATTTTCAGATGGTAAATATAATATAACTAATGATTTCGGCGGAACTCTTTATGAGTACATCGGCAGGAATCAGGCAATCGACCTGATGAAGTATGTGATACAATCAATACATCACATGGCGGTGAAGAGACTCACATGTATTCGACAGCAGGCACTAAGTTCAAGACTTTATGCATGCAGAACAAGTTAAAGCTTCTTGATGCATCTGTAAGACATCTTGGAACAGATATTAACTATATTGTTCTTGAGAATATGTACAATGAGATGAAGGACCATATAGACTTCTACTTTAACACTCCTGTAAGCAACATTGAGGTGATTGATGGCGGTTACAGAGTATTCTATAAGGACGAGTACATGGATTGTGACAAATGTATTGTTTCTGTTGGTCGAAGCGGAAGCAAATGGATTGAAAATGTCTGTCAGAAGCTTGAGATTCCAACCAAGTCTAACCGTGTTGATATCGGTGTGCGTGTTGAGCTTCCTGCTGTTATATTTGCACATCTTACAGATGAACTGTACGAAAGCAAAATTGTATATAGAACAGAGAAATTCGAGGACCTTGTAAGAACCTTCTGTATGAATCCTAATGGAATCGTAGTTAATGAGAACACCAATGGAATTGTAACAGTTAACGGACACAGCTATGAAGGTGCTGAGAAGCAGACAGAGAACACCAACTTTGCGCTTCTTGTTGCAAAGCATTTTTCAGAGCCATTCAAGGATAGTAACGGATACGGTGAAAGTATTGCGAGACTTTCCAATATGCTTGGTGGTGGCGTTATTGTTCAGAGATTCGGTGACCTTATGAGAGGAAGAAGAAGTACAGAAAAGCGAATTGAGGAGGGACTCGTAAAGCCTACTCTTGCTGCTACTCCGGGGGATTTAAGTCTTGTACTTCCTAAGAGAATTCTTGATGGAATTATTGAGATGATTTACGCACTTGATAAGATTGCACCGGGAACTGCCAATGATGATACACTTCTGTATGGTGTTGAGGTTAAGTTCTATAACATGGAAGTGGAGATTGACAACAATCTTGAGACAAGATATAAGGGCTTATACATAATTGGCGACGGAAGCGGCGTTACACATTCATTATCACACGCTTCTGCCAGTGGTGTATATGTTGCAAGAAAGATTATCGAAGAAATGTAGTCACATAATATTAATAAGGGAGATTGTCATAAGACAGTCTCCCTTTAATTAATGGTCTAATTAATATTTTTATCAAGCTTTATTATTTCAGCCCCTAACAGATTGGCATCATCAGTTCCATGAGTTGCAATAAGCAAAGTACGGTTATTACGCATTTTTAAGATATAGTCTATTACATTTAACTTAGTATTCTTATCTAAACCTGTGAATGGTTCATCAAGTATTATTAATTTGCCCGGATATGATAATGCTCTTGCAAGTGCAACTCTTCTTTTCATTCCACCGGATAATGAATTTACAGGCATATCAAGACTATCATCTGGAAGAATTGATAACAGATTATTACGGATTTCTTGTCTATTTGGTTTACCACGAAGTACTATTCTGACATTATCTATTGCTGAAAGGTCAGGAATAAGCCTGTTCTCCTGAAACATACAAGATACGCTTTTTATATCTATACCGGATATACTGCCGGAATCAGCATGTTCGAGTCCCATTAGAATTCTTAAAAGCGTTGTTTTTCCAATGCCGGAAGCTCCCATAAGACAATATATAGAATTATCTTTAAGTGTTATATTAACATTTTTAAGAACTTCATTGTCATCAAAGGTTTTGCATAAATCAGTGATTATAATATTCACAATAATTCTCCTGACATTTTAAATTTATTGGATAGAAAGCAGGCTTGTAACACAGTAAAGTGTCTGACCGTTATATATAACCCTTGACCAGCCAACCTCTGTATTATAGCCGGTTCTGGTGAAAAGCTCGCCTTTTTTAGCAGTTGCAACAACAACAGAATCTGCATCTGTTACACTAGGTTTATTTCTGAGATTGACCTCTTCCTTAGGAGTTACAGTATCGTTACAGTCCGTAAATTTTGTGTTAAATCCGGTTGTAGGACTTTCAGTTGTCTTAGGTGCAAGGTCTGTTGTTAAATAACTTGTAACAGCGTATACAGTCTGTCCGTTGTAGACAAGTCTTGACCAGCCGCTGCTGCTTGTACCTGTCCGGGTAACTGTTTCACCATTAACAAGTGTTGTAATTACTGTTGCGTCGGTATCCTGACTAGGCTTGTCACGAAGCCTTACTTCATCTTTGGCAGTAACAGTATCATTAACAGATGTGAATACCATGCCTGCTTCTACATCAGGTGATGCGGCAGCTGCAGTTTCACCGCTTAGAGAACCGTTACTTTCAGAATAACCAAAATAGGCAACGTTAATATCAACATTTGTACCAATTCCTGCTACCCTGCCCTGATTAGTATACTGCCACATGCTGCATGTTCCTGTATATGATGTGGATGGAGTCTCTGGATAAGGCGTTGACGGATATTGTGCAACCCATATCTTATATGAATTTTCTAAGTTTGCAGTGTTCCACTGGCTGTTATTGGTAAGCTCAGAGGAAGCGGCATAGAACATAGGTGTATAGCCTTTATCATATACTTCCTGTAAAAATGCAGTGGCAACAGCAGTTCTTTCGGCCTTAGTCATGCTCTTCTGTCTGCTTTCAGATGTATTGAAGCCCTCACAGTCAAATGCAACAGGGTAAGTTATGCTGTAATCTGAGATGAAATCTGCAACCCAGTCTGCTTCTTCAATTGCTTCAGCCTCATTAACTGCTGATGAGAAGAAGTATGCTCCGACTTTGATTCCGTTAGCGGCAGCCTGCTGCATGTTATACTTTGCATTGGTGTCAGCATAGATAACGCCTGTTTTCTGCGCTCTGTAGCCAACTCTTATCATTGCAAAATCAACACCTGATGAAGCAACCTGTGCCCAGTCTATAGTTCCCTGAAATTTTGACACATCTATACCGATTGTGATATCTGATGTCTCGTTAGTGCTGTTGGAAAGGATTACAGAAGCACCATTACCGGCTGACTGATTCATGGAACCGTCAGTATCAGAGTACTGTGGATCCAGTTCTTTCTCATCTTTATCGCTTAAAGTATTATTGCCGTCGGCATCAGTTCCATTGACAGATGAAGTCTCTTCGGTTGAAGATACATTTGAAAGAGTTTTTTTGCCTTTATGACCGAAAGAAATAATAAGTACAATTATTAATGCAATTACTGCTACTGCAGCAATTATGATTGCCGGCAGAAATTTTTTCCAGTTAATATGCACAGTATCATCAAGATACCCAAGATCATCGTCATTAGAATCAAACAGCTTAGACATGTAAATCGCCTCCTAATTGAAGTAATCGCTGCACAGATAGTTAAGTAGCATGGCTGCACCATTACTATCCATTGCAGTGCCGTTAAGGGCCATATAGCTTAGAGCCCAGTAATCATCAGAATCATTATATACGAATTGAATCTTCAAAGAAGAATTCATATTATTATATACTACATTACCATTGAATTCTACAACTTTCTTTTTATCGCTAGAACTGAATATAGTCCATTCTGGGTCAGTACATTTGTTATCAAGGCATTCCCCATATGTTACGGTATAATCCTTGAATATCTGCTGTGACTTTACAACATCAATACGCGAATCCTGCATAGGATTAGCTTTAGTTCCTATACCTGCACTGCTTACACCAACAAAGCTTATGATTACCGTAAGCATAATTGCGATTATCGTTGATACAGTGCTTTCAAATGCATCATCAAGATAGTCATGATACAGAATGAATATAAGAATTCCACCTGCAATACCGCCGCCTAAGTGACCGAGAATATCAACATTAGCACCATTGGATATAAGTGCATATACAACAATTAACGCGATAGATACGATAACGGTTGTTTTGTTAGAATCGGTTTTGGAACTGAAGTTGGTAAACAGTGTTGCATATCGAGTGTTCATAACCAACCTGAGAGTTGGATGAGGACACTCGATTTCTTTTTGCCTACATTTTGCATCTTCTTGTATGTATGAGCAGGGATTAACCTGCTCTTTTTGTTATGCCGGTAACGCATTCGGAACATACTCTACGGCAACACCCTTGCGGGTTTCTTCGCGGTAATTGTGCTGTCTTGCAAGACTCGGCAGTTCCAGATACCCCACAAACTTGTAGTGAATCTTTATCTGTTGTTTGCGGTTTTTGCCGGTGCCCGTTACTTCGTATACATCAATGCGGTCGATGAGTTCCTGCAACAGAGGGGCTGTGAATTTATCCATCTGCATAAATTTCCGAACAGCGACCATAAACTTTTCCTTTCCAAGCTGCATTTCATCCACTTCCGACAGGCGTTTGCGGTATGCGCTGATCTTTTCTTTTAGGTCCAACCGTTCCGTCTCGTATTTGTTTGAAAACCGCATAAACATCTCATCGCTCAGTTTGCCCGAAACATTATCCTCGTAGCACTTTATACACAGCTCAGACACCTGCTCACTGCGAACAATACACTTTTGCAGCTCTCCCTCAATGTGTTTTTTCTCTTTAAGAATATCCGCATTGGTCTTGCTTGCAAGCAGAGCGGCAAAACTTTCCTCATCATCGCAAAGACATTTAGACAGCCTGCGAAGCTCTAAGGTTACCACTTGTTCAATAGCGTCTGCTCTCAGATAATGCGTTGAGTGTACGCACTACACCGATTTTTACCGCAAATACGCCGATGAGGACGGAGAGAACACTGCTGAGGATGTGACAACCGACACTACCTCCAATCCTGAAAGGTTATTTTTCAAACAGTTGCAGGCAGAAGCGCTCTTTACCGCTTACGAAGCACTTGATTACCGAGAACGCATGATGGTTGCCGATCATCTTGGCTTTTGCCCGGAATGTTACGGTATTCATGAGCTGGGCAAAGATGAAAACGGTAATTCGGTCAAGCTGCTCCGCAAGGGCAAAGCCTACATAGACCTTGCCGCCGAGCATATGTTGTCTTCACCCGATACCGCTTTTCAAATTGTAAACGGCGCATATGAGAAAATGCTGATTGAGCTTGCGATTGATGAGTACATCCATATTGTAGAGCTACGGTTGACATCCGCTGACAATAACTCAGTCACCTATGAATACTGTGCCGATCATAACAATGACTGGGGCAAAATCCACTATACCTTCGGCGAAGACGATTACGATGTTGTTCGATATATCTATGCCGACAGAAAGGGCGATTTCTTCTTCGCTTACTCTGGCGAATGGATTATGCACAATACCGGTAGAAAGCACATACCGAGATATATGGTTGTATCTTTGTAACCGCATAAAATGAAACAGCCCCGATGAGACAGACAAAAATTTGAAGCTCATCAGGGCTGTTTGTGTTTTGTTTATGGTATGACAGAAAATTGTAATATTTTGCGAAACAATAAAAAAATGCAGATAAACTCTCTTGCATTTGCGATGTGAATGTAGTATAACAAAGTGAATACTACTTGCGAGGTGCTGAAAAATGTCTTTAACGGTCAGTTACAACAAGCTTTGGAAGTTGCTTGTCGATAAAAAATGAGTAAGGCTGAAACGCAAAGCCATGATATCTAAACGATTTTTCGCATGACCGACCGGCTGAAAGTTTGCACACGGAAATGTTTGAATTTTGCAGTCTTTTTATGAAAAATGTTAAAATATCGGCTTCCGGTTGGCGTGCGGACAATCCATTTAATGAGGGATTATCTATCGCTTAAATCGGAGAATCAGAAAGGAGTGGTTGCGTATGCGGTATGCTAATAAAAAGCAGATAACAAGAGCAACTGAAAGTCTGCGTACGGTTATTGCAATGATCTGCATTATAGCGATAGCCTTCACGGGAATCGTATATGCAACCACGGACGAAGGTACTTCTGACAGTAGAAAGCTGCTTAACGGCAGCTTTGAGGAAGGGCAGACTTTTACAGGCAACTATTCACAGCCTAATCAGAGCGCTGTTCCCTCATGGAATACAACGGCTTTTCAGGGTAAAATTGAGTTATTTAGAAAAAATACAGGCACTTATATAAATGGTGTAACATTAGAACCTAAAGACGGAACCTATGCCGCGGAGCTTAATGCGGACGAGGAAAGCACCCTTTACCAGAATGTAAAAACAACTCCGTCAAGTGTATATGAATGGGGACTGGATCACGGCGGCCGAAACGGAACGGATATAATGGCTCTGGTTATAGGACCTAAGCAGAGCAAGGACCCGTCAAAGCCCAACAAGGACGGGCGCGACCAGTTTATGCAGATGGTTGACTGGCTCAATATAGATGTCAGCACGATTACATCGGGAGCAGAGCCTACACAGTACACCGTTTACAGTAAAAAATTCGCCGAAAGCGGCACTTTTGAAGACAACGTGGGAAACAACGCGTTCAGCCTAACGCCCAGTTCAATCTATACCGAAGAATGGCATATATGGATTATGGCGTCCTCAAGGGCTACAACCGGTACCAATCCTTGGAATTCCTACGGCTCTAACGCCACGGGTACAGCAGGTTCAGGCAACGGCTCGGGCAATACAGGGGTGGATTTAAGCAAGTACTATTTCTATACCGTTCCGGCGGGGCAGACCGATACCCTGTTTGGCTTTGTTTCGGTCGGATATATTGATTCTACTGCACCTGTGGGCAAGGAAAAGACCTACGGCAACTTTCTTGATAACATTAACTTTGAGATTTACCACCCCCTGTCAGGAAGTACTTCTACCCACGGTAGTGCGGTTGTCGGCGGAAGTGACGGAACAAGCGGTGGTACGGGCGCTACGGCGGGCCATGATGTAACGATTGACAATAAGCTTTCAACCTTTGTTACCGACGGTGAGCCCCTTAAAATTCAGGCCGTTGTGAAGAAGGACGATGCTTCGGACAGTTGTGAATTTGTAGGTGTGTATCACACAAATCTTGATGAAAACGGAAATTCCAAAACTGAATTTTTGAAATTGGCGGGAAATGTAATTGAAGACACGGGCAGCTTGACCGAAGAGGAGAAAGCGGGTAAATGGCTAAAAACCACGAATGCAGACGGCGATATTATTTACACCTATTATCTTGGTAATATCACTTCGGCAACCGACCTGCACTTTGTATTTATTAAGAGCCCTACCGTTACTTATGACTCCAACGGCGGTAGACCTTATGAGGTTGAACGGGATTTTAACAAAGACGAAGCACCGAACGTATATAGTTTTAAACCTGTTACCAACAACAGCAATGCTACATCGGAAACAGGAGAACTCTTTATCCCCCCCTATGTATCCCATGAGGCAGAGGGACAAAATGACGGTTGGAAATTTATGGGCTGGAAACTGACCGGCGACATTTTTGAGGATATTTCCGGGATTACACAGATCAATCCGGAGCAATTAGGAACTCTGATACTTCCCGCCGAGCATACCGTAGCCTGCGATTACACCTTTGATGGCGTAAACGGTGATTCAAATGCGCAGTATTTTAAGATTTATGATGGCAGTAAAACCTTGACAAAGATTATTGATAAGAACTCTTCCGGTAAGGATATAGGTGTAACCTGGAACGATAACGGCGAAACAAAAGCCTATGCCAATGTCCACAAGGGTATTACCATGATTGCTCAATGGCGCTGGCTGCAGGCGTTTATTCCACAGGCGCATAACGCCGCCGACGACACATACATAGCTTCCAATTTGGGCGGAACGGTCGAGATTACAAGCGTAATCGATCAATCGGATACAAATTACAACGGCGCATATAATGCGGACGGCGGCAAGTCCTACCACGCGGCCATTGACGAAAGGATAACCGTCAATGCGGTGGCAAACAGCGGCTATACCTTTGAGGGCTGGTATGACGAAAGCGGAAAACTGATTACAACCAACGCCGAATACACCTATGTTGAAGCGAAGGAAAGCGTAAAAACCTATTATGCACGGTTTTCCAACACCGTTACACAGACCTATATCCGTCAGATAAAGAGCGGCGACAGTTGGACGAACACCGACGATGATAAAATAGGAACGCTCGGCAGATACACCTATACCGACGCAGTCGGATCTCCGATCAGCTCCACCGCGAAAGCGGGTAAGGGCTACAAATTTGTCGGCTGGTACGATTCCGAGGGCAATAAGGTTGCCGACAGTATGCTTATAAACGACGGCGCGACAATAAGCTACACCACTACGGGCGACGCAACCTATTATGCGCGTTTTGAAGATGCTTATACTCTTGTTGTCAGCAAGATAGACGGCGATCAATCCACAGAGGATAATAAGGTTCCTCTTGCCGGAGCGGAGTTTACCCTCTATCAACAGGATGACAGCGGGACAGATACAATCCGGTATAATGATGGGGAAGGCGTAAAAAGCATAAAGTGTACAAAGATTTCCTCAGTCACTACGGCCTTATCCGCGGACCGTACAAAGGCAACCGCAGTTTTTGCAGATTTGCTCGACACGGGAATTGACTATTACCTTGCCGAAACAAGGGCGCCTGCAGGCTACCGTCTGCTTGATGCGTCTATTAAAATCACTATCAACGATTCGGGCAATATTGCTTCAATCGATGGAATATCACAATCAATTACAGATACAGAAAAGAAGGTGAATGTTGAACTTGCAAACTATTTGACGCTGCACATGCCCACTTCCGGTTTAAATATTACCGGCGGTTGGTTTGTAGCGGTAGGACTTATGCTGCTGGTTGCAGCGACAATCGGTTTGTTTGGGTTTGAAATAAGCCGATTTAAAAGTAAAAATTAATAACGAAAGGAAAATTGAAATGAAAAGCAAAAGATTAGCAACCCTTTTATTCACCCTTATTTTAGTACTCGGTCTACTCCCGATGAGCGCGTTTGCGACGCAGAGACCAGTTGGCGGAGATTCAACCGCTTCGATTACAGTTGAAAACGCTGTAGAAAACGATGTGTTCGCAGCATATAAGGTAGTTGATATTACCTATGACTCCACAACAAACACTTTGGCCTATGCGTGGAACAGTGCTTTTGCCGATTATTTTGCCGGCATTACCTCTTATAATGCCACTGCATATACAGTAGAAGCTTTTGCGGCGCTCACAGATGATTCCAATGATCTGAAAGCACTGCTTGCACAGCTTCCGAACTACATTGCGGCCAAATCCATCTCTCCTGTTGCCACTCAGACTGTTGCTGCAAACGGCACTGCCACCTTTTCAGGGCTTGCAATGGGCGAGTACTTTATCCGTCCGACCTCTACAACCTCGGTGTATCAGTTAATGCTCCAAAAGGTTGAGCCGACCGTTGCAGATGGCACATATGTTATCGATGATGTAACCTTTACAGCAAAGAAAGAAGAGGTTACTGTTGTTAAGACTGCCGATAAAACCAGCGTAACCAAAAATGAAAAGGTAACATACACCATTACTGTTGACATTCCCACCTATGCGGCACAGGCGGTAGACAAATCTTTTTATGTATCCGACCTGCTTCCCGACGGCCTGACTATTGATTCCAGTTCCATAAAAGTTCAAATTAACGCAACAGATGTAGACACAGCGGCTTATACACTTGATAAAACGGCAACTGACGTATATACCTTTAAATTAAGCGTTGATACGACTCAGTATGCCGAAAGTTGGGCTGTCAACGGCGGAAACCAGCTTGTAATTACATACACCGCCACCCTTAACGATGATGACACAACCGAAGTCAATGTTAAGGAAACCAACACGGTTACCTTTGACTATTCCAACTATCCTTATGTTGAAAACTCCCATGCACAGAAAACCGCTACCGTTGATGTAACAACCTTTGCCATTAAGATTGATAAGTTTGTTAAAGACAACGAATCCAGCAAGCTTGCCGGTGCTAAATTTGATTTGTACAGAACCGCAACACAGGAGGAGATTGACGCGAGAAAATCCGTAGTGATTCCTCATACAGCAATACAGGGTGTCATGCTTGAAGCCAATAAGGTCACCGACGCTAACGGCGCCGCAACCTTTGGAAAATACGAGGCAAACGGTACAAATTATGACTATTATCTTGTCGAGACCCAGGCTCCTTCCGGCTACAACATTCTTGACAGTGCTGTAAAGGTTAACTTTACCGATGATGATGTTGAGGCTACCGCCGGTGTTTATACTGTTAAAGTGCCTAATAGCAGCGGTATTCAGCTCCCGATCACTGGTGGTACCGGTACTGTAATCTTTACCGTAATCGGTATTGCGCTCATGGTTGGTGCGGTTGTCCTCTTTGTGGCTTCCCGCAAAAAAACAAAAGCTAAAGAGAGCAAGTAATCCCAGATTTCTTTAAGGGGCGGCGAGCAGTTGCCGCCCCTTTTTAATCGTTATAAAAGGAGGAAAACAGGGTGAAAAAAGTATTGCCGACCGTATTGATCGTACTTGTATTTATTGCCGGAATCGCTGTTTTCCTCTATCCGACGGTTTCAAATTACCTATACCAGAAAAACAGCACCCGTGCGATTACCGAACATTCGGAAAACCTCTCCCAATTAAGTCCTGAGGTTATTGCGGAGGAGAAAGAGGCAGTAAGGCGCTATAACAAAAGTCTTTTTGAAAACGCCGTGGTGCTGACAGACCCGTTTGACCCGGACGCTTATCCCATAACCGACGGCGAGTATACGGAGCTTTTGGCTTTTGATGATGTAATGGCCTATATTGAGATTCCCGCGATTAATGTGTATCTGCCAATTTATCACGGAACAGAGGAAGAAACATTGTTGATTGGTGTAGGGCATTTGGAAAACACCTCTCTTCCCGCCGGCGGTGAAAGCACCCATGCCGTTCTCTCTGCCCACTGCGGTTTGCCTTCTGCACGACTTTTTACCGATCTTAATTTGCTTAGAGAGGGCAACATTTTTCGTATTCACGTTCTGGACGAGACGTTAACCTATCAGGTTTACGAAATCGAGACAGTTGATCCTGACGACAGTTCCTCTCTTTTTATACAGGAGGGCGAGGATCGTGTGACTCTGATCACCTGCACTCCCTATGGCAAGAACACCCATCGTTTGCTGGTACACGGCAGACGAATTGAGGAAAAGGATGAAGCTTTGATCGAGGAACCGAAAATCGAAAAGAAAATGACCTGGGAGGACTATATAAAGATTGCGGCCATCGGTATTACGGTGGTGTTTGTTCTGTTGCTGCTTGGAAGTGCAATTACTGCTTTGATACGGAGGAAGAATGAAAAAACCGATTAGAACAATAGCCGTTATCTTATTGATTGTAGGCATTGGCTTTTTTGCTTATCCCATTGCTCTGAGAGTGGCTTTTGATATGCAGGCGAATAACGCAATGAATCAATTTGAACGGCTTAAAACCGATGAATTACAAACGGATAATACTCATAATAACGGTAATATTCCGTATGCTGAACTGCGCAAGGCAATGTTTGATTATAATGAGAAGCTATATTTAAACGGTCAAAGCGGGCTTATTGATCAGCTGTCGTATGAAATACCGAATTTTCTGCTCTCTGATTATGGGATCGACAGCGACATACTCGGCTATATAACTATTCCTAAAATTGATGTGAAGCTCCCGATTTACAACGGCGCGAACCAGAAAAATATGGCTAAGGGAGCGGCATATCTTGCCAACACCTCACTCCCTGTCGGCGGAGACAATACCAATTGCGTAATTGCCGCCCACACGCGGTATAAGGGAATCCATATGTTTAAAAGGATTACCGAGCTTGAAATCGGAGATGAAATTTATATCACCAATTTGTGGGAAACGCTTGTTTATAAAGTTGTTGAAACAAAGGTTATCGACCCTATTGACAGTCAGAATATCTATATTAAAACAGGCAGATCTCTTGTAACCCTTTCAACCTGCCATCCATACCCTAAGAATTATCAGCGGTATTTGGTATATGCCGAGCTTGTCGAGAATTAGACTATTTTCCGAAATAAACCTTTAAAGAAATTTGCAACATATATGAGTACGGAATAATTATTGTTTGGATATATGAGAAAATATGTGCGTTCGTGCCGGTGTTTCAATACGTTTTAATCAAATCCGCTATGAACAAAAAGATGCCCTCCGAAAAACTCCGATTTCATCGGGGTTTTTCTCGTTTTTGGGGCAAGTTATTTGAAGATAGTTTTAGAGATGCCAAACGACAAAAATCCTATTCAGATACTTTTTAAACCGACATAACCGAAAATACGAGTAAAAGCAAGCACATGGACTCGCAACTGCATTTTATTTATAGATTGTTTCTGCATTGATATACGCAGAATAAGCAATAACAATGGGGACGGCAATCAAACCATCCCCAAGTTCATCTATGCATTATATATAAGCTCACGTAATACGATTTCGTTTGCTCTGATTCGTATGTTATTCATTTGGCGAACCCATTCCATTTGATTCTCTGCCTTGAGCTGTTCTGTTATATCTTCACGATCTGCCATCTGCTTAACCAGCCGGGAACACATTTCTTCTGCCTGTTTGTCAATATCAGCAAGGTAACTATTCAATTTGCCACTGAGCTGCAAGCCGGAGAGAAGAACCCGCTTGTTTTCTCGCAGATAATTCAAGTGCCGCTGCCCCCATATACCGATAGTAACCTGATTCTCATCCGACAATTTCAGGCAGGGAATGTAATAGTCGCCTTGCAGTTCGTACCAAAGACCGTTGCCTTCATCGTATTTGTACTTTTCCATAAAAATTAGCATCCTTAAAATATCGTGATATGATCATATCAAAGAGGAAGCAAATCGGCAAATGTACGGGGAAATATGTGTGCCATCCGCCGGATTCTAAGTGTGTAATTTAGGTTGGTTAAGAACATCCGTACCACACATTACACCGAATATTGCACCTGATGCTCCGGCTGCGAAACGGATAACATCTGGATTGATAAGATGTGATACATATACAGATACAAGACCTGATGCAATTCCTGAGCCAAAGTATATAATTGCAGTACGAAGCGAACCGACACGTGGCTCAAGTCTTGAACCAAATATGTAAAGTGCAATCATATTATTAACAAAATGAGGAACATTAGCATACAGGAACATATAAGTCAGAAGTCTTATATATTCTTTATTATTGTGAATATACTGGTAATTAAGACCACCTGTTTCAAAATGGTCGCTGCCTGCTATTATACACATTACTCCTGCAATGAAGTTGGCAAGAATTATAATAAGTATAACAGGCATGTCTTTTGGATTGGTTTCAGAGTATCTTTTTCTTCTTGGTGGATTGTTAAGATATTCCGGATTAATCCTGTCGGACTTAATCTCATACACTTCATCGTCAAGATGAAGCTCATCCTGGTAATTATTCTGGTAATCTGGCTCCATAAATTAATTTCTCCCCTCGTATTAAATTTTCCACTCTACTATAAAATAAAAAAGAATTTAGCATTACACTAAATTCTTTTTCATTATAACATATTGGGTCAATATGTGTTATTTAATATGGAGCTGTGCTTTAATAATTATTTCATGTTCACCATTAGCTTTGGCTTTGATACTGCCATTATGCTCGGCAACAATAGCTTCGGCTATAGATAGCCCAAGACCATGTCCGGTTATTCTTGCGGAAGTTGAATCAGCCCGGTAGAATCTGTCAAACATTCTGTCAGTCAGGCCCTTATCAATATGTTCGACATCATTAGTTACGCAAAGTGTTATGTAGTTTCCAGACGATGATAATATAAAGTTAATGTTGCCATTATCTGGTGAATATTTGAAAGCATTATCAAGAAGTATGGTGAAAAGCTGTCTTACAGATGCTGCATTTCCGCAGCATGAAAGATTAGGTTTGATATCATATGAAAAATGCTTTCCGAAATCCATTGCAAGTGCATTATATGAATGGACAACTTCCTCTGCAAGCTCTGAAACAGGGAAATCAATACGGGGAATATTGCCGTTGCGTTCGTCCATTCGCGCAAGTGTTACAAGATTATTAGTCATTGTGGTAAGATTCTCCGCCTGCTTCTTTATATCGGCGAGCCATTCATTATTCTCATCATCCATCAGTAATATATCAGCATCTGCTCTTATTACAGTTATAGGAGTCTTAAGCTCATGGCTTGCAGATGTTATGAATTCTTTCTGTTTGCGGTGTGCTTTAGCAATAGGCATAACGATAAGCTTTGAAGCAAATATAAGAACAAGAAGCATAATACCTATACCTATGCATGAACCTTCGATAAGTGAAACTGCAGTTTTCTTAACATCATCTATCATATTACTTCGAAGCACGAATACAGCAATTGTACGTTTCTCTTTTTCGTATATGCAATATCTGTAACCATTGTAAAATCCATCAAGTTCGCCAGTTTCATATGCTTCATGATATGTTGCCAAAGCCTCATCTTCAGAAATATCAGATATATTATCGACATTAATGGTTCTGGGGTTATTATTTTTATCAAATATTATATAGAAATATCTTGCATCGGCTTTCACTGGTTTTTTATCAAGAACATTAATGTATATAGATGAAACAAGATGGTCGGATTTAGCGACCATCTTATTGTATGTGTTTCTGACACTTGTATACACAATAAATCCCTGCATAATTATTACAACTGCCATTGAAAGAACTATAAACTGTATTCTTAACCGGGTAAGCATTTTTTCGTTATAATTAGATGCTTTATTGTTTTTTGACATTATATACCTTCTTTATTAGTTGTTATTTTTTAAATAATATCCCATATTTCTGCGTGTTGCAATAGAATAATCGGAACCTAAGGCTTCAAGCTTTCTGCGAAGATAAGAGATATAAGACCATACAGTACTGATATCAGAATCAGAATCACTGTCCCAGATTTTCTCCATAAAATGTTCTGCCGAAATAACCTGATCTTTGTTATTCATGAACATCAGCATCATCTGATATTCCTTATTCGTAAGAAGAAATGAGTCTGTTGCTGATGACAATTCACATGTAGATGTGTTTAGTGTTATATTGCCAAGTGTCATAACACTGTCATGCTGTCTTTCATTGCGAGTAAGAACGCGTAATCTGGCAAGAAGTTCTCTTATGTCGAATGGCTTAGTAAGGTAGTCATTAGCACCGTTATCAAGACCTTCTACTTTATCATCGATTTCAGTCTTTGCTGTAAGCATAAGAACAGGAATGTTATTGCCACGTTTTCTTAAATTCTTTAAAGCAGTAATTCCATCCATTACCGGCATCATTATATCCATTATTACTGCGTCATATATATCCTGTTCAAGATAGTCAAGTGCAAGCTGACCATTGTTAACGCAGTCAACGGAATAATTATTCTTCTGTAATATAGTTGATACGGCTCTTGATAATGAGCGGTCATCTTCAACTAATAATATTCTCATATATAAGCCTCCAGTTGAATAATATTAATTCCAGTAGCCAAGCTCTATGCCTTTTAAGTATATAGCTTTGGCTTTGGAATAATATCCATAAGAGTTAAAATGTGTGAAATCAGCACGAATCTGTTCAGGCAGGTTGCCTGTCTGTATATCAATTATATCATTCTCGGTTGGTGTAAGTCCACAGTCAGAGAACGCATTTTCCATAAGATAAAGTCTTGTGTTAAGGAAATGTTGTCCAAATGCATCATACAGAGCCTGTTCCCATAATGTTGCATGAAGTCCTGCATAATTACCATTATCATCGTATACATCCTGATATATGTCAGCTGATTCTCCCGGATTATCAGTATCACCAACAATTATATAATTAGCATAATAGCTGTTATCAATTATATTCTGATATTGTTTTATAAGTTCATCATAATCATTCTCCCAGCCACCATTACTTCCCATCTCAAGAATAAGAATATCATTGCGATGGTCATAAGCTGCCTTAGGAATAACCCTTGTCCATGCGTTAATATACATTTCAGTTACAGAATCACAGTCTGCATCAGAACATATAGAAATATATAAGCCATCATCAGCTCTTTCGACATAACATAAAACATCAGTAATATATACTGTGTCTGGATATGTGTTATTTTCATATCCATATCCGCTGTAGTCATCCATATCGATTGTTTCTTCATGTTCATCAACAAATTTTACATAAGCTAATGAGTGGTCGGTTATATAGATATCACGGTCAGTGTATATTGGAATTCCGCCCGCACGTAAAGCAATATGATATGAATTTTCACCACCTACACCAAAGTTGTAGGTATTGATTGATGTAAAATATTGCAGAGCAGATGGAGTTGTGTAGTACGAAATATCAATAATTTCATCATCTGAATATATATATGCTTCATTACTTCCAGCTCCCTGCATCATGCTATCACCCCAGCATGCTATGCTGCGTTCTGGGATTTCATCATATAATACTTCTTCATTAGTATTATATTCAAGAATAATATTATCATTATTAGATACTATGTATGTGGACTGAGTGTTGTTTAATGTTAGCTTAGAATTTTTTTCGGAACATCCTGTTAAGAATAGGCTTAACAATATAGTACTTATATTTAATAAAGCAAAAAGTTTCTTTTTCATACGAACTCCTCCAATCTTATGACTTTATTCTGGCATTACTATAAAATGTCAACCTAAAATTAAATTAAAAAATATTCACTATTTATCAATTAAATGGTAAAATATCAAAGTATGTTTAGATTATGGAGGCAGATTATTATGGATTCAACATTAAGAAGAACATGGGCTGAAATAGATATGGATGCACTTGCACACAATTATGAAACATTACGAAAGAGAATTGGAGAAAATGTTAAGTTCTTAGGTGTTGTGAAAGCAGACGCTTATGGTCATGGTTCTGTTCAGGTGAGCAGACTGTTACAGGAATTAGGAGCAGATTATCTTGCTGTCAGCAGTATAGATGAGGCAATAGAATTAAGACATAATTCAATTACAATGCCAATTCTTATACTAGGTCATACACCTAAGGAAGAGGTTGGGCAGCTTATTAAGAACAATATAACACAGGCTGTCACATGTAAGGCCAAGGCACTTGAATACAGTGAAGAAGCTGTCAGATGTGGTGGTACATTAAAGATTCACATCAAGGTTGATACAGGTATGTCACGACTTGGTTACCTTTGTGATGGTGATTATTTTGACAGTGGTGTTGAAGGAATATGTGAAGGCTGTTCACTTCCCGGCCTTGATGCAGAGGGAATATTTACACATTTTGCTGTATCTGATGAATTCGGGGAAGAATGTGAGGCATATACTAAGCATCAGTTTGAATTGTTTACAAGCGTAATTGATGCAGTAGAAAAAAAACTAGGAAAAAATTTTAAAATAAGACATTGTGCCAATACTGGTGCTGTTGCCAGATATCCAGAGACCTGGCTTGATATGGTAAGACCAGGACTTCTGCTTTATGGTTATGGCGATTTTGCACAGGAACTTGGACTTAAGCCAGTTATGTCTCTTAAGACAACAGTAAGTACTATTAAGACTTACCCTGCTGGAACAGCTATAAGCTATGGTGGAATATATAAGACTGACAGGAAAACAAGAATGGGAGTCGTTCCTTATGGATATGCAGATGGATATTTCAGATGCCTTTCTAACAGATATGAGCTTATGACTGAGGAAGGTCCTGTTCCACAGAGAGGCAAGATATGTATGGATATGTGCATGATTGATCTTACTGATAAGATGAACGTCGATGTTGGAAGCGAAGTTGAAATATTTGGTAAGGCTAATCCTATTGAGCATATGGCACAGCTTGCAGGAACTATTCCGTATGAACTTACTTGTGCAGTAAGTAAGCGAGTTGCAAGATTGTACATAAAGAATGGTAAGGTTTACGAGAAAGAATTATTATTACGAGGATAAATACAAATATTAATACGAGGACGAATGAATGAAGAAAATATTATGTGTATTAATGTCATGTATGCTGCTTGCGATTACAGGCTGCAGCGGGCATAGCAAGAACCTGAAATTTGGTGCAGCAGATATTGGTGGTATGTATTATTCATTTGCAAGCACATTTACACAGCTTGCTGATAAAGAAATAGATGGATATACATTTGAAACAAGGACTACTGCTGGTTCGGTTGCTAATTTAAGACTTATATCTGATGGGTATATCGACCTTGCTATTGTTCAGGCAGATTTGTTAAGTGATGCTTATAATGCAACAGGAGCCTTCACTGATAAGAAGTATCAGAAGGGTTATAAGGCAGTTGCGTCTCTTTATACAGAAGCCTGTCAGATTGTTGTAAGAAATGATTCAGGAATCACAAGTGTTGATGATCTGATTAACAAGACTGTAAGTGTTGGTGCTTCTGAGTCAGGAACCGAAAAGAATGCAGAGCAGATATTAAAGATGAGCGGTATTGCAGATGAACTTATTAATAAGGTTAATATGGATTATACTGAAGCCGCTGCAAAGCTTAAAAATGGCGATATTGATGCATTTTTCTGTACTGCAGGAACAAGAACCGGAGTTATAGAGCAGTTGTCAAAGGAATGTGATATCAGTCTTATAAGTCTTGATGACAAATGTATTGATAAGATGTTATCAGCATATTCCCTCTGCGAAAAGTACACTATTCCGGCGGGAACTTATCAGGGCCAGGATGCAGCTGTTACTACTATTGGTATTAAGGCAGTTCTGATTGCAAGACAGTCGCTGTCAGATGATGTTATTAAGAATGTGACTAAGACTTTATATGAGCATGCAGATGACTTCAAGTATGCTACTTCTCTTGACATTACATTCAACGTTAAAGAAGCTGCTAACGGAGTGGATATTCCATTCCATTCAGGTGCGGCAGATTATTATACAGAGAATGGCATCAAAGTTTTGACAGAATAATTAAATCTGTATATCAGGTTAATGTAATAAAGAATGGAGAAATTTAATGAAAGTTCAGTTAGATATGTATCAGACGCTTGCTATTGCGGTACTTGTACTGCTTCTGGGAAGTTTTTTACGAAAGAAAATAAGATTTCTTGAAAGATTCTGTATACCGGCTCCAGTTGTTGGAGGTCTGTTATTTGCTATATTTACATGTGTGTGTTATGTAACACATATATTAGAGTTCTCATTTGATGATACACTTAAAGAAGTATGCATGGTATTTTTCTTTACATCTGTTGGATTTCAGGCAAATCTTAAGGTACTTAAGAAGGGTGGAAAATCAATGGTCATATTTTTAGGATTAGTCATTGTTCTTATATTCATACAGAACTGTGTTGCAGTTAGTTTATCAAAGCTGCTTGGACTTGATTCACTTATTGGCATGTGTACAGGTTCTATTCCTATGGTTGGTGGACATGGTACAGCAGGTGCATTTGGACCGGTCCTTGAAGATTTTAATGTTCAGGGTGCAACAACAATATGTACTGCTGCTGCTACATTTGGTCTTATATTTGGAAGTCTTGTCGGTGGTCCGTTAGGCAAGAGACTGATTGAGAAGAAAGACCTCTTATCTACAGCAATTCCTGAAGATGATAGTCTTCTTGTTGAGGATGAGAAAAAGCATGAGAGACATTCAAGAATGTATGCTTCAGCAGTATTCCAGCTTATTCTTGCTATTGGTTTAGGAACGATTTTTTCATGGGCACTTACCAAGACTGGTCTTACTTTCCCTATATATATAGGTGCTATGATTGCAGCAGCTCTTATGCGTAATATTGCAGAATATGCGGGACATGGAAAGCTTGTTATTCATATGGGTGAAATCAACGACCTTGGTGGTATCTGCTTATCGTTGTTCTTGGGTATGGCAATGATTACACTTAAGTTGTGGCAGCTTGCTTCACTTGCTCTTCCACTTGTTATTCTTCTTGGAGCTCAGGTTATTGTTATTGTTTTATTTACTTATTTTGTTGTATTTAATGTTATGGGAAGAGATTATGATTCAGCAGTACTTGTTGCAGGAACATGTGGATTCGGTATGGGAGCTACTCCTAACGCCATGGCTAACATGCAGGCTGTATGTGACAAATACGTTCCGTCGGTTAAGGCTTATCTTCTTATACCACTTATAGGAAGTCTTTTTGCTGATTTTCTTAACAGTCTTGTTATTACATTCTTTATTAATATATTATAAATATCGAGGAGGGAATGCTATGTTTAATATATTTAAAAAAGTTAAGAATAAAGGTAACACTCCTAAGCAAGATTATAATCTGTCATATGATAATCTTGCTATTCCAGAGATACATAAAGGAGATTCTGATGATGAAGATGTTGATATATCTTCTGATATGATTACAGATGATAACAATGATAAGACACATGTGACATATGATAGTGTTGCTGTTCCAGAAGTACATTTTAAGAAAAAGAAATAACTTAACTAATTAAAAATCTGATTAATATAATTCAAAAGGGGGACTGATGATCATTGATGATATCAGCCCCCTTTTGTGATGTAAATATATTATACCGGAAAGGATATATATGGCAAATTACTGTAAAGCCTTAAATGCTTCATCAAGATCTTCAATGATATCATCAATATTCTCTGTACCAATTGAAAGTCTGATTGTGTTAGGCTTGATTCCCTGATCAAGAAGCTCAGCTTCGTTGCACTCTGAATGAGTTGTGCTTGCAGGGTGTATTGCTAATGATTTAACATCGGCAACATTAGCAAGAAGTGAGAATAACTCAAGGTTATCAATGAACTTCTGTGCTTGGGCAGCACCACCCTTGATTTCAAATGTAAAGATTGAACCACCGCCGTTAGGGAAGTACTTCTTATAAAGAGCCTGCTGTTCTTCGTTAGTAGAGATTGAAGGATGATTTACCTTCTCAACTAATGGCTGATCCTTTAAGTACTGAACAACCTTTAATGCGTTCTCTACATGTCTCTCAACTCTGAGTGATAATGTTTCAAGTCCCTGAAGGAAGATGAATGAATGAACTGGAGAAATTGTAGCTCCTGTATCACGAAGAAGGATAGCTCTGATATATGTAACGAATGCAGCAGGTGCTGTATCCTTTGCAAAGCTAACACCGTGGTATGATACATTTGGCTCAACAAGCCATGGGAACTTATCAGCAGCCCCTACCCAGTCAAATTTACCACTATCAACGATTACACCACCAAGTGTTGTACCATGTCCACCGATGAACTTAGTAGCTGAATGGATAACGATGTCTGCACCGTATTCAATAGGTCTTACAAGGTAAGGCGTTGCAAATGTGTTATCAACAACAAGTGGAATGTTGTGTGCATGTGCAATCTTAGCAATTCTTTCGATATCAACAACTTCTGAATTAGGATTTCCAAGTGTTTCAATCTGAACAGCCTTAGTATTAGGTTTGATTGCTGCTTCAATAGCATCATAATCAAAAGGATCTACGAATGTAGCTTCAATTCCGTAATCTGGAAGTGTATGTGCAAGAAGATTATATGTTCCACCGTAGATATTCTTAGCTGCTACGATGTGGTCTCCTGCATGAGCAAGTGCCTGAAAAGCATAAGCTAAAGCTGCTGCACCAGAACCAACAGCAAGTGCTGCTACACCACCTTCAAGTGCCGCAATTCTTTTTTCAAATACATCTTCAGTTGGATTAGTAAGACGTCCGTAGATGTTACCTGCATCCTTAAGACCAAATCTGTCAGCAGCATGCTGGCTGTTATGGAATACATATGATGATGTAAGGTAAATAGGTACTGCTCTAGCATCTGTTACTGGATCAGGCTGTTCCTGTCCCACATGAAGCTGTAATGTTTCAAACTTTAAATTTCTTTCTGAGTAAGATTTCTTTGCCATAATTAATTACCATCCTTTTAATTTATTTCAAAAATGTATTGCTTTCTTGATGTTGATGATAATATAAACCCTTATCCCTACTATGTCAATAGGTTTGTGTGATTTTTTTGAAAATATTTTAAAGATTATATTGTTTTTGTTGTTGAATTGGGGAGTCTGAAGGATATTCATTACGGATGATTCATGATACAGCATTATGCTATACAACATGATACCTATAGATAGTCATATATTTAATTGTCCTATAGGTCAAAAATGCTGATGTCTATATAGATAGTTGTTGCGTAAGCCTATAAGTTGTAAATAAGCAGATTGTTTATAGGTATATTGGTATCATTAAAGACTTTTTATATAGTAAAATTGATAGAATATACCTATAAACCTTATATTATTTATGAATTTATGGGAAAACTCACTTTGTTTTAATGAAAATTGCTGGATGTAAGACCATATTATGTGGATTTACGGATATAATGTTTAGCTTTATCTACGCAGCCTCGCAACTGCGGCTTTCAGTGCATCTATTGCATAGTCAGCATCTTCCTTGGTTAAATCCTTATCTATGCTTAATCTTAAAGCACCTTTAGTTTCACCTTTGCTTCGTCCGATAGCAAGAAGCACATGTGAAGGGTCGATTGAGCCTGCAGCACATGCTGAACCGCTGGATGCACATATACCGTTCATATCAAGCATAATAAGTAAAGAATCACCCGAAACATCTTTAAAGCAGAAATGCATATTAGACGGAAGACGTTTAAGGCTGCCCGCGGGCGAACCTGCCGAAACAGCATTAGCATCAATACAAGGTCCATCAAAAGTAACGTCAGGAATCTCACCAAGAATCCTGTCAACAATATAATTACGCATATTAATAATTGTATGTGTATCTTTATCAAGTGTACCTAAGGCAAGCTTTACAGCCTGTCCCATGCCGACAATGCCTGGAACATTGCTTGTTCCGGCGCGTCTTGCACGCTCCTGTGCCCCGCCATGGATGAAAGGCTCTAACTTGGCAGAATTCTTCATGTACATGAAACCGACGCCTTTAGGACCGTGGAACTTGTGTGCGCTTGCACTTAACAGGTCAATATTCATCTCTGTGACATTAATTGGAACATGACACATAGCCTGAACTGCATCAGTGTGAAAAAGAATGCCATGCTTATGTGCAATCTCACCTATTTTACAGACAGGTTCAATTGTTCCGATTTCATTGTTGGCAAACATAACACTTATAAGAATTGTTTTATCAGTGATGGCATTCTCGACATCTTCTAATGAAACAAAGCCCTCGCTGTCAACATCAAGGTAAGTTATCTCGAATCCATTCTTTTCAAGATATGCACATGTATTAAGAATTGCATGATGCTCTATCTTAGTTGTTATTATGTGGTTTCCTTTATCTCTAAGACCGAATGCAGCAGACTTTAAAGCCCAGTTATCAGACTCGCTTCCACCGCCTGTAAAATATATTTCATTGCTTTTAGCAGCACCAATACTGTCAGCTATAATTTCCCTTGCATCTTCAATAGCCATCTTGCTTTTCTGGGCAAAATTATATACAGAAGAAGGATTGCCGTAATATTCAGTAAAGAACGGAAGCATTGCAGACACAACCTCTGGTGCGGTTGATGTAGTTGCTGCGTTATCCATATATATAAGTTTATCCATAATATTGTCCTTATTAATTAAAAAAATAATTAAATAATAGTTCCGCCGCCAAGTACATTGTCCCCGTCATATAATACAAGCGCCTGACCTGGAGTTACGGCACGAACAGGCTCGTCAAATGTACACTCAAGAGTATTTTCATCAAACATTCTTATAGTACACATAGCACCCTCATGGCTGTAACGGATTTTACCTTTGGCACGCATTTCACCTTCAAGTGAATGTATCGACATGAAATTAAGGTTGTTGGCGTAAAGCTTAGGTGAGAACACATCTGAATTATCACCGATTACAACTTCGTTGGTTTCAGGGCGTATAGCAACAACAAATGCCGGCTTTCCAAGAGCAAGTCCAAGACCTTTTCTCTGACCAACTGTGTAGTGTATGATACCCTGATGTCTTCCAATTACATTGCCATTGACGTCAATGAAATTACCGGGAACAGAAGTATAACCTGTTTCACGTGTTATAAAGCCTGCATAGTCATTATCAGGAATAAAGCATATTTCCATACTGTCAGGCTTTTTGGCAACAGTAATACCAATCTTAGATGCAATTTCACGGACCTGATCCTTAGTATAATCACCAATAGGAAGAAGTGTGTGTGATAACTGTTCCTGTGTAAGATTATAAAGTGCGTAAGTCTGGTCTTTCCTGGCAGTTACTGAATTGCATATAGTGTATCTGCCATTAGGAAGCTGGTGGATTCTTGCATAGTGTCCTGTTGCAATGTAATCTGCTCCTATTTCGAGACTTCTCTTAAGAAGAGATTCCCACTTTACATAACGGTTGCAGGCGATACATGGATTAGGTGTACGGCCTTTTTTATATTCGTCAACAAAATAGTCGATTACATTACATTTGAACTCATTCTTAAAATTCATTACATAATATGGGATGTCAAGCTGACCTGCAACACGTCTTGCATCATCAACAGCACTGATACCGCAGCAGCCGTTCTCAGCGGCTTCTGTTGCATCGTCCTGCCATATCTGCATAGTCACACCTATTACATCATAGCCCTGTTCCTTTAATAGATAAGCGGCAACAGAGGAATCAACGCCCCCTGACATGCCGACAACAACTTTTTTCTTCATTACTAATCCTCAATCATTTCTTATATCTCTTATTTCGTCTGCAAATGCGCAGATTTCGTTCCAATGCTTCTTAGAATCCTCATCATATACAGCACATATCTTAAATCCACCCTGTCTGGCAGATTCAATGCCGTGAAGAACATCTTCATATACCCATGTGTTTTCCGGTTTAAAATGCATTTTTTCAGCGATAAGCTTGTAGCTTTCCGGATTCTTTTTATTATATGGAATGTCATATACTGTAAAAATGTTGTTAAAACAGTCAGTTATTCCAAGACGGTTAAGTGCAGCGTCAACACAGCCTCTGTCAGAGCTTGTAAATATGCACATGCAAGAACCGGCTTCATGCTCACGTCTGATTAATTCAAGCATTCCGTCTTTAGCCGGAATATCTGTGCTGTAGTGTCTTGTCATAATATCCACAGCAGTCTGCCTCATAGTTGCTGCATCAGTGTTTATGCCTAATTCATCACGGAAATAAGCAGAACATTCATCAAGGTCCATTACATAAGTACGCTCGTCAAAGTCATCAGGTAACTTATCAACATACTGCATGGCGTATTCCTTGGAAACATTTCTCCAGTAAGGCATAGAATCAAGAATAGTTCCGTCCATGTCAAATATGAAATCCCTGTGATAATTAAATACACGGCCAGTCTTTAAGTAAAGCTCTTTCGTAGCAAGTCCAGGATCATCAGCGGCAAATATAGCTGAAACAACAGCAATCCCGTCAACACCAGTGCCTGCAAGCTCACCGCAGTTGTCGTAATCAATACCTCCGATTGCAACGACAGGGATATTAACTGAACCTGCAACCTCAATCAGTCGCTCACGAGGCATGTATACAGCATCCTTTTTGGTACTTGAGCCAAATACAGCACCGGTTCCGATATAATCTGCACCAAGTTTTTCGGCTTCTTTCGCTTGTTCTACTGTCTTGGCGGTCATGCCGATAATCTTATTATCTCCAAGAATACTTCTTGCAGTCATATAGTCAGTGTCACTCTGTCCGATATGTACTCCGTCAGCGTCAGCTTCAAGTGCCGCCTGCACATCATCATCAATAACGAATGGAATACCATATTTTCGTGTGATTGGCTTAATTGCTTTTGCTTTTGCAACAATTTCTTCATGTGACGCATTTTTTTCTCTTAATTGTAAAAATGTTGCTCCATTTTTTAATACATTTTCAACAACATCAATGAGACTGGCTCCGTTAAGCCAGCTTGTATCTGTGATTGCGTATAAACGCAGCTGTTCTTTTCTAATCATAATTAATTCTCCTGAATCAAATTCAATATGTATAATAACACATCTGCCTGTACCTTTGGCATACATTTTTTGACACATTTTAAAAATTTCTATAAAATATCTTGAAAAATGTTTGGAAGATAGGATAAGAAAAATCCATGCACAAAGTTATAATCGCTTTGTGCATGGATTTTAATGCATACTTTTGATATATGCCCTGTAATTCTTAACAAGCAATGGCACTTCCGCAATAAGCATGCCAATCCAGCCTGCAAGATAAGAGAAAGGAAGTGCTTCTATTCCCATGCCTAACGCAAATACAAGTGGAATTGCGGCAAGCACGCGGACACCCATATTGATAAAGCTTGAAAGCAGTGTAATCTTTAAGTCGCCGATTCCTCTGAAATATCCCTGAATACCATTAGTGATGGCAGGAAGTATGTACATTATAGAGATAAGCTTAAGGTAGATTACACCGTGTCTTATAACCTCAGTATCCGAAGTGAACAGTTTCATAAGTGGTCTTGCAAATACGAAACATACAAAGAATATGAAGATTCCATATATTATCTCAAGAATAATACCGGCTTTAAAGCCTTTGATTACTCTGTCGTCTCTTCCAGCGCCTTTGTTCTGTGCCATCATTGCTGTCATTCCGTGTGCAATATTCTGCTCGGGTGTATATGCATAGTCATCAATTCTGTTTACTACTGCAAATGCGGCTGAAACCGAAACGCCCATAGTGTTAATAATAGCCTGTATTCCTATTTTACCAAGCTGTACAGTAGCCTGCTGCATAGCAGATGCCCAGCCGTAGCTTATAGTTTTCTTAAGCAGTGAGTGGTCAAATACAAGCCACTTCTTGCCAAGACACAGAATCGGTACTTTGAATTTAATATATATCATGCAGAATACACAGCAGAGAGCCTCGCTCACTACAGTTGCAACTGCACATCCATTGCTGCCGGCTTTCAGGACAACAACAAAGAAAAGGTCACCAAATACATTTAAAACTGCACTTATGATAAGGAAATACAGTGGTGTTGCACTATCTCCCAATGCCCTTAAAGTGCTTGAGAAAAAGTTATAAAGGAATGTGAAGATGAGTCCTAACATGATTATTCTTAAGTACTGGGTTGTAAGTGTCATAATTGATCTGTCAACCTGAACAAGCATAAGAATAGGTCTTGTAAATACTATTGCAATCAGTGTAAGTGCAAGTGAGAATATCATACCTGATATCATAGTTGTACTTATCTGGCGGGAAAGTGTGTCCATTTTCTTACCGCCGAAATAATTACCCATAAGAATACTTGCACCCATACATAATCCGTTAAGGAAAAGAATAATGAGTGTAGTTATTGGATTGCATATTCCAACAGCAGCCAGTGCTTCTTTTCCAACAAATCTTCCGACAATAATAGAGTCAACCGCATTATAAGTAAGCTGAAATATATTTCCTAGTATAAGTGGAATTGTGAATTTAATTAACATAGGCATAATTCTGCCCTGAGTTAAATCTTTTGCCATAATTGATGAAACCTCTTATGTGAATTTCGTAAATGATACTGTCCAAGTGCTTGATTTTAATGCTTATTTTTAAATATGTCAAGAAATATGTTATTTACAATTACAAGCCGCAAATTAAGATAAAAAATTAATAACCTGTAATAACAGTACTTAGTCTGCACTTACGTTCATAATCAAGAGATGTCTCTTGTCTGTGACCAGGGTATATTTTATAATCGCCAAGTAAAGTGTTCATCATTTTTTTTATTGATGAAATAAGTAATTTCTCATTTCCGCCAGGTAAAGAAGTTTTACCATGTTTTTCAAACATAATGGTGTCACCAGAGAAAATATTATCGTTAACAATGATTGCCATTGAACCGTCTGTATGTCCTGGCATACCTAAGAAAGAAAATGATAACTCATCAAGATTAATTATATCGTCTTCACAAATTAATATATCGGCTTTTACAGCTTTATAAGGTATTTTAACATAAGGTCTTTCATTAATGAGTTCTTCGTCTTCAAGTCGTCCGGCATCAATTTTAGATATAATAACAGGTACATTAAAATATTCTTTCACTTCTTTTAATGCTAAAATATGATCTGTATGACCATGTGTTATAAAAATGTATTTAAGACACAATCCATTTTCTTCAATTGTTTTAATAATTTCAGCAGCATTATCTGCTGGGTCAATCAGAATTGCATTTTTCTTATTCGAAGAAACAATATATACATTTGTGCTGCATGCACCCAATACTAGTTTTGTAATATTCATAATTCTTTACACACCACATTTTTATGAGAATATATTTATATTGATTATATCAATTCTGTGTATATATAAATACTAAAAAAACACATGATGATATTTAAATCACATATTTTTATTCAAGAATTTCCTGTTGAAACTTTGAATATCAAAATACCCTTGACAATTATTTAATTAAATGATAACATTCAACAAGAAACTTTGAATATCAAAATATATCAAAATCTTTAAAGGAGAATGATTATGTTAAGAATTATTGCTGACAGCACATGTGATATATCAAAAGAAGATGCAAGAAAAATGGGGATTCAGATTGTTCCTATATCTGTAAGGTTTGGGAATGAAGAATTCTTAGATGGAGTTGAGATAACACACGAGGAATTTTATACAAGACTTGCTGAATGTGATGAATTACCTAAGACTTCACAGCCAAGCCCTGATACATTCATGAAAGTATTTAATGAAGCTGTTGCTGCCGGGGATGATGTACTTGGAATATTCATATCTTCTGATTTATCAGGAACATATCAGAGTGCCTGCCTTGCTGCTTTAGATGTTGAAGAAGAAACAGGAAATAAACTATACATGGTAGATTCAAGAAGTGCTTCGATTGGAACAGCCCTCCTAATCAGAGAGGCAGTAAAGTTAAGAGATGCTGGTGTAAATGCGGCTGATATCGCTGCTGCATGTACAGAGATGTCAAAATACATCAAGCTTACAGCAGTTGTTGGTTCACTTAAATATCTTAAAATGGGTGGCAGACTTTCAGGAGCTGCTGCATTTGCAGGAACAATGCTTCATATAACACCGGTTGTAAGTATTGAAGATGGAAAAGTTGTTGTGATTGGAAAAACAAGAGGAAAAAAAGCAGCTGAAAAACTTATGCATGATAAGCTCACCAAAGACGGATTAAGTCTTACAAGAGATTTCATGTTTGGTCATATCAACTGCTCTGAATCCTTAGAAACATTTATTAATAAGAGTCTTACTTATATATCTGATGTTAATGGAAATGTTTGTGTAAGCTCTATTGGCTGTTCTGTTGGAACTCATGTAGGTCCAGGAACATATGGAATTGCTTATGTAGAAGCCGCTGAATCAGGAATGAATCGTGAAAGCATCGTAAAGACGGCTTGATTCTTATAGCGTCGCTGTTCTGATGGAACGAATCTGTCAGAATTAACAAGCTCATCAAATTCCTTATACGGAACATACATGTAGTCCATGGTTTCTCCTTCCTGAAGGGTAACATGGACTTCTTTTTCTATTAAATTAAGGTAACTGTGATATATGGCATGCTTAGGCTTATCCACATAGCTGTAGAGTACAATGAGGTCTTCAGTAGAAATCTTAATGCCAGTCTCTTCATATAACTCACGAACCGCACCTTCAGCCGCTGTTTCACCTTTAAGTATAGAACCACCTGTAACTTCCCACTTAAGAGGGTATGTTTTATTTCGTGAACGTTCTGTCGTAAGAAGCTTACCATCCTTAGTCATAGTATAGACATTGACAATGACATGATATACCCCATCAGGTAAAGATTTTGCCTGGCTTCTTTTTAAATCGAAACCTAACAGCTTTTCATTCTCATCATAGGCATCCCATAATTCCTCATCAACTATTTCAACAAAACTGTCGTAATACTGCTCTTCGAAATATATCATTTCTTCAATCTGCTGGATTGTGTAAGATATATTTTCAGGTGCTATTATCCAGACTGTTTCAGGATCATCACGGCGTCTTGCCACAGCAATAAGCTCTCCGATATATTCATCAACGGCAACATCTATACCTAACAGATAAACTCTCTGTTTATCAAGCTCAGAAAATCCGGCTGTTCTTTCGACATCTACATAGCCACAATTAATAGGATAGACCACCGAGGGGTTATCTTCATCAGTGCTACCTAATGGGTGGTCGATTTTCACGGTTACAGTTTCTTCTCTCATTACTTCTCCTTGTTAAATGTTTATTAACTTGATATTTGTTATTGCGTGTGTGAGTCATTATTGTAGGCATTTACTCCCACTAAGCGAGACACTCATGAGAGAGTGTGCCTTAGACGTACATCTAGGTGAAAGTGTTCATCTGGCGAATGTACACAAACTCATGAGCCGAAAATAACACCTGATAAATTAACGCAATTCTAACGAATCATTCAAACATATATGCCAGACACAGACAAAACAATTAAAAGCTGAATCTCACACACACAATAACAAATATGAATATACACCAATTAGAACAAAGGTGCAACCAGTCTTAATATACATTGTCCGATTCTCAAGATTCTCGGCTTATTGATGTACTTGTCGGTTACTTCCTCACTTCTTCTGAAAATGTTGTAGAAATCATTAAGTATGTCAGCAGCAGTTTCCTTGCCATATACATATGCAGCATTTTCAAAGTGAAGGTAAAGACTTCTGAAGTCCATGTTGATTGTGCCTACAACAGATACTTCTCCATCGCTTACCCACTGTTTTGCATGAATGAAGCCCGGTGTGTATTCGTATATTCTTACGCCGTATCTTACGAGATCTGCATAATATGATCTTGTGAGGCTGTAAGTAAGCTTCTTATCAGGAATACCAGGTGTTACAATTCTAACATCAACACCTCTCATTGCTGCCATTGCAAGCTCTCTGGACATCTCTTCTGTAATAAGCAGATATGGAGTTGTAATGTAAAGATAATGCTTGGCACTCTTAATAATATTAAGATAAACATTTTCAGCAACCCTGTTGTTATTAAGTGGACTGTCAGCGTAAGGAACAACATACTGATTATTATTAACAGCCCTGTAGCCATAGTCAGAGGCTTTAATATATTTGACATAATCATCCTGAGGCTCGTCTGTTTTCTTAATAGAGTTCCACATAGAAAGAAACAGCATTGTAAGAGTCTTAACGGCATCGCCGGTCAGTTTAAGACCGGTATCCTTCCATTCCCCATATGGGTGTGTTATGTTAAAGTACTCGTCAGCAAGATTATAACCTCCAGTGAATCCGACCTTACCGTCAATTACGGTAATTTTTCTGTGATCACGGTTATTCATGAACATGTTAAATGCAAGCTTGATTGGATTAAATACACGGCAGTCAATGCCATTTGCACGCATTTCCTTGATGAAATCCTTGTTAAGGAAGAAGATACTTCCTACATCATCATAGAATAAACGGACTTCAACGCCTGCAGCAGCCTTTTTTATAAGAACGTCCTTAATTCTGTCAAAGCTGGAAGCCTCTTCAATAGCGTGATATTCCATAAATATGAACTTCTCAGCTTTTTCAAGTTCTATAAGCTGTGCTTCAAGGCCTTCCTCACCTATAGAATAAAATTCAATATCTGTATTCTTATATACAGGATATCCTTCATGATCACTAAGATAATGGAACTGGTTATATATATAGATATCCTTATCTTTAACCTCTTTAAGAATGTTTTCATCCTGAGAAAGAGATTTTTTATAGGATTCTTCTATTGAATTGAACCTTTTCTTTACCGCCCTTGTAACAATGGAACGTCCAAAAAGCAGATAAATGAGTATACCAAGTATAGGAAATGCAAGAATTACAATTATCCATGGCATTTTCATGGCTGAATTAGTAGATGTTCCGTATATCTTAAGCACAAGAATAATTGCAATAAATGTGCTTAATAATGAAATCCATGCGTAGTCCCTGTAAAAATATAATAAAAGATAAGCCAGCCACGCAACCTGGATAAGTACAAATATACCTGTAGCCAGAAGCCGTCCAAAACTGTTTTTTACGGCTGTTTTCTTTTCGGTTCTCATATGCTTGCGATTATCCATAATTTTCTTATCTCCTTGTCCTATTAATCAGATTGCCTTTCCAGCAAACTGTGTCATATACAGCTCATAATATCTGCCTTTAGCAGCAAGCAGAGACTCATGATTACCTGTCTCGACAACTCTTCCATTATCCATAACAACTATGACGTCAGCGTCCTGAATAGTTGACAGTCGGTGTGCAATAATAAGGCTTGTTCTGTTCTTCATAAGATTAGTCATTGCATCCTGAATCTTTTTTTCTGTTCGTGTATCAACACTTGAGGTTGCTTCATCGAGTATAAGAATCTTAGGACTGGCAACAAATGCTCTTGCAATTGATAGTAACTGGCGTTGTCCCTGTGACAGATTCTGTCCATCTTTGGCAAGCATGGAATCATATCCGTCAGGAAGATGCATAATCATATTATGGCAGTTAGCCTTCTTTGCAGCAGCAATGATTTTAGTATCCGTTGCATCCTGTCTTGAATATAGAAGATTATTCTTTACAGTGTCGGCAAAAAGAACAGTATCCTGTAAAACAATTGCAGTATTCTTCCTAAGATTCTCACAGTCGATATCTTTAATATTAACACCATCAATGGTTATACTGCCGTTGTCAATATAGTAGAATCTCATAAGAAGATTGACAACAGTAGTTTTGCCGCTTCCGGTGCTTCCTACAAGTGCAACCTTCTGTCCTGCTTTAACCTTAAGGTTGAAATCATGTAATACTTGTTTCCCCGGAATATAAGAGAAATCAACATGGTTAAATTCAATGTTGCCGGTAGAATTATCCATTGTAAATTCACCTGATTTGTCCTCGGAAGGTTCATCAAGAACAGCAAATACTCGCTCAGCACCGGCTATTGCAGTCTGAATCTGACCCCATATATTGGCAAGCTCGTCAATAGGTCTGCCAAACTGCTTGGCATATACGATAAATGCTGATATTACACCGATAGATACATATCCTTTAATTGCAAAATATCCTCCGGCTGCGGCAATAATGACAAAGCCGATATTGTTAATGACATTCATAACAGGTCCCATAGAACCACCAAGAATCTCAGCTTTAATACCAACCTTAGTCAGTTCGTCGGAAGTTTTATCAAAATCACTGCATACATTTTCCTGTCTGTCAAATGCTGTAACAGTCTTGATACCAGTGACCATCTCCTCAACAGTTCCATTAAGCTGGCCTAAAAGAACCTGTCGTCTGGAATAGAATTTTCTCATAGCTTTAGACAAATTCTTAGTTGCAAATATAGTAAGAATTACTGTTGTGCAGGAACATAATGCAAGCTGTGGGGATAAAGCAACCATCATAATGACAGTTCCAATAATAGTGAGAACACCTGAGAATAACGAACTCATGGACTGTGATACAGTGTTGGAGATATTCTCAACATCATTAGTCATCCGGCTCATAATGTCGCCATGTGAATGCTGGTCAAGATACTTGACAGACATGCCGACAATCTTATCAAAAAGATCCTGTCTCATATGCTTTACAATTCTCTGGCTTAATATGGCACTTAGTCTTGTCTGTATAAATGTACATATACTGTATATTATGTATACCACCAACATGAAAATAAGTATATGGTTTAAATTATTAAATTTTCTTAAAGAAATATAATCAATTGCCTGACTCTGAAGCTTTGGAGCATAGACAGAGCATACAACCATTACAACTACAGCGATGAAAAGAGCGATAATCACAGGTATTTCTTTAGCAAAATACTGCATAAGGCGCATAAATGTTTCCTTGCCGTTGACAGGCTTTTCGACAGCTACGCCCCTATTTCTGGGTCCTCCCTTCATGCCGGGAATTTTCATATTAACTTGTGAAGTATTCTTATCCTCAGCCATAATATTTCTATCTCCTTGATTAGATTCTAACTTACATTTTGTAAAGCCTACTTCTTATTCAACTGCGAATTATATATATCCTGATATATAGCACTGTTTTTCAGCAGCTCCTCATGAGTACCGACAGCACTTATATGTCCGTCATCAAGAATTACAATTCTGTCAGCATCTTTAATAGAGGCAATTCGTTGTGCAATAATAATCTTAGTAGTGTCCGGATATGCATTTTTAAGCATTGAATACAGATTAGCTTCTGTCTTTAAGTCAAGTGCACTTGTTGCATCATCAAATATAATAATCTCTGCCTGTTTAAGAATTGTACGGCTTATGGCAACTCTCTGTTTCTGACCGCCGGAAAGACTCGTTCCCTGTTGTGTTACAAGAGTGTCAAATCCATCTGCTGAAGTGCTGATAAATTCCATAGCCTGTGCGATAGAAGCTGCATTTGCAATGTCATTGTCAGTTGCGTTTTCACGGCCCCACTGGATGTTCTCTTTAATAGTGCTCTGGAATATTTCACTTTTCTGCAGAGCGACAGATATACGCTCACGCAGATTCTTAAGGTTATATTCCCTTACATCAATATCATCAACAAGCACGCTTCCTTCGCATACATCATAGAATCTTGGAATCAGATTAATAAGACTTGTTTTACCGCAGCCGGTTTCACCAAGAATACCGATAGTTTCGCCGGGATTGATAACAAGATTAATATTATCAAGAATCTTCTTATCGCCAGTTAATGGATATGCAAATGTTACATTTTTAAATTCAATCTTACCCTTAACAGAAGGTTTTCCGTCAAATGAGCCGTTTTTGATAGAAGGCTCGCAGTCAAGCACCTCATTAATTCGTCTGCCTGAAGCAATACCTCTTGAAGCAGTCTGGAACATATTAGTCATTCGCATAACCGCATTAAGTGACTGCGTGACATATGTAATTGCTGCCATGACATTACCTGGTGTAACAGAACCGCTGGAAACCTGAATACCACCGACCTTGATAACTGCAACTACAGACAGGTTGAGAATAATATTCATAATTGGCTGCATATATGAGAAAATCATCAGCACATTAAGCTGAGTATTTACAAGGTCGTCATTGGATTTTCCGAACCGCTCTTTTTCGTAATCTTCTTTAACATATGCTTTGACAACACGGAAGCCTGATACATTTTCCTGCATTACATTATTAACATTGTCGAGCTTCTGCTGAAGCTTGGAAAAAAGTGGATTAGCTTTAGAAAGAAAATATATAACACATATGGTTACAAGCGGCAGGGCGCACGCGATTACTGCACCAAAGCTTAAGTTAAGGGATAACATGCATATTATGCCGCCAGCAAAAAGCATAAATGTCCTTATAAAACCACGCATGCTCATCTGTATGAAATTCTGAAGCTGTGTTATATCGTTGGTAATTCGCGTGATAAGCGAACCTGTAGAGAATTTGTCAGTCTGTTCGAATGAGAATGACATAATCTTTTTGAATGCGTCTTTTCTTAGATCATTACCGAAATTCTGTGATGCAATATTAGAACACACACCACATAAGATACCAGATAATCCGCCGAGAATTACGAATATTATCATCTTAAGTCCTTCGGTAAGTACAAGATTCAGATTCCCAACACTGTTATTTGATAAACCTAAAACACCTTCATCCACGATGGTGCTCATTAAACGAGGCTGAACGAGGTCCGCAAGAACCTCGCCCACCATGAATAAAGGTGCAAGAATGGCAAAAAGCCAGTATTTTTTAAGATATTTCAGCATATAAAAACTCCCTGTCTTTAAACTAATTATTCAAAAACCTTCCTTATGCTGTCGTAATGAAGAAATTCTCCCCTGTCAGCGATAGCCTTGATTTCGTCTGCTGTAGCAAATCTGAAACCGGCAGTTTCTTCTGTCTGTAAATGTATATCTGCTTCTGTAATATCCATGTTAAACTTATAGATATCAACAAAATAATTATCCTTTTCTTCAGGATTATCTCTTCTGTAAGAAAATTCAAAGCCGCCATCAGCCTGTGATACATCAACGCCGGTTTCTTCTAATACTTCACGGCAGACAGCCTGAAAAGATGTCTCTCCAGCCTGGCATGCACCGCCTGAGACTTCCCAGTGCCCCGGTGCCCATGCTTTAGTTAAGACTCTCTGTGTTATTAAAAATGTATTATCAGGTCTTTTGATTATGCCAAGAACAGTCAGGTGATAGTCCCCGTCTTTCATGTTCCAGTCATTACGTTTCATAGTACGGCCTGTAAGTTGTTTATCGACATCATAGATATCCCATATCTCGCCCATTATTAATCGTCTCCTGTTAAACTAATTATCTTTATGTTCTTTAAGATATTCAAGTACGCTGTGTACAGCAACATTTCCTTCACCAACAGCCTTGGCATACTGATAAGGTCTGCCTGTACAGTCACCTGCTGCATATACACCATCAATGTTAGTCATCTGAGTTCTGTCAACAATAATATGTCCACCAGCCATATCAAGTCCTGATAATAATACACCCGGATTGATAGAATCCTTTAAGAAGAAAGCTCCGCTTACAGGGATAGCTTCTCCCTTGAAAGTTACTGAAGCAACCTTCTTATCTCCGTCAACACTTGCAGGAAGTCCGTTAAAATGCGTTATGTTATCATATTGTAACGTGGTTTCCTTATAAGGTGTGAAAAGATATATATGATTAGCAAGTCCTGCTAAAAATGTTACTTCATCCTCGAATTTAGGTGATGCACATATAACAGCAATATCCTTATTCTTATATAATGCTCCATCACATGTAGCACAATAACTTACGCCACAACCTAAAAGCCTTGCTTCACCTTCAATCTCTCTTGTTGTTGTCATACCAACAGTCATTATGACAGCTTTGGCTTCATATATCTCATTATCAGCACCGGCTGCAAAATAACCGCCGCAGTCATATATGGAATTAACCTGTGACTCTGTTATAGTAATGCCACAGTCGTCAATCTGCTTTAAGAACACAGACTGCATTTCGCTTCCTGTAACAGCAGGAAGTCCAGGATAATTCATGATTTTCTCGGCTTTCTCTATCTTAGTGCTTAGTGCTCTTGAACCAAACCATATAAAGTTAAGATTTCTTGCTTTAGCAGTGAGTGCAGCAGATATTCCCGCAGGTCCGCTGCCGATTATCATAAGGTCATACATATTACATAGCCTCCTTATTATGTTGACTTATAAACTAGTATTAATTAAAGGAAACGGTTTATACGCTCTTTCATCTGCTCTTCGCCCATGATATGAACGATAGTCCATAAATCAGGTGTATTAGCTCTGCCGGTTACAGCAATTCTTACAACCTCTGCAACGTCTGATACATTACCCTTGAAGTTCTCCGGATTAGCCTTGTAAGCCTTCATATCAGAAGCATAGCCGTTCTTGTCAGCTATTTCCTTAAGCTTGTTAAACCACATGCTGTTATCATCATTATTGTCATAAGCTGCAAGGTAATCATTAAGAATAGCCTTAACCTCGTCATCAGCTAATCTGAATTCATCTCTTTCACCAGACTCGCCATCAAAGAAGAAGCTGATAAGTTCAAATATCTGCTTAGCATACATGAAGTCTTTTCTTCTTCTCTTAGCACCAACACCCATGTAAAGTCTTAATATAGCAAGTAACTTCTCTTTGTCAGCAAACCATACCTTTTCCATCTCAGGTTCATTCTCTAATGCCCAGTTGTGAAGGAATTCATATAAATCATCCTCTGATAACTTGGAAAGCTCATTCTTACAGATGTTATGAAGCTTTTCTTTATCAAATAAGGCACCTGAAACACTCATCTTATCTACTGAGAATGGGAATTCATTGATATCCTTGTCAGGGAACTTCTCATGCCATTCCTCAAAGTTAGAGTTAAGGAGTGTAAGAAGATAGACCTTCATTGTGTATGGATGATATCCGTCTTTTCTGTAGTAATCAAGTGAAAGCTCCGGATCTTTTCTCTTAGATAACTTTCTCTTTCCACCTGTTTCCTCATCAAACTTCATAAGATGTGCTGTATGTGCGTATTTTGGCATCTTAAAGCCTAATACATGGAATAATTCATAGTGGATAGGAACAGAAGCAAGCCATTCACCGCCACGTACAACTGTAGTAGTTCTCATAAAGTGGTCATCAATTGCGTGTGCAAAATGATATGTTGGAATACCATCTTTCTTAAGAAGAACTACATCATGGATATTCTCTGGAAGCTTAATCTCTCCCTTAATGCTGTCTGTAAATGTGATTTCATTCTCAGGACTTCCCTGTGAACGAAGTCTAAGCACATAAGGCTTTCCTGCCTTAAGATTTTCCTCGATAGTCTCTAAAGAAAGGTCACGGCATACAGCATATTTGCCATAATATCCAGTAAGAACCTTATCAGTCTCCTGCTGTAATCTTACAGCCTCAAGCTCTTCCTCTGTACAGAAGCAAGGGTAAGCAAGACCTTTAAGTACAAGTTCCTTTGCAAATGTATGATAGATATCAACTCTCTGTGTCTGATAATATGGTCCGTATGCATTAACCGGGTCAGAATCCGGGAAGCCTGCACCTTCATCAAATTCAATATCAAAATATCTTAAAGAATTGATTACAAGGTCAACAGCACCTTCAACAGTTCTCTTGGCATCAGTATCTTCAATTCTTAAGTAGAATACACCGCCGTTCTTATGTGCAATTCTCTCATCAGCCAAAGCACTGTAGAGATTGCCAAGATGGATAAAGCCTGTAGGGCTTGGACCTAATCTTGTTACTTCAGCCTTATTAGGAAGTTTTCTATATGGGTATTTCTCCTCATAATAATCAGGTGTCTTATCCACATCAGGGAATAAGAGCTCTGCTAATTTCTTACAATCCTGTTCGTTCATTATTAATCTCCTTATATTGCTAAATAAATCTCATAATATTTTACACATTTTGCAGACGCATTTCAACCTTGAAATTAATCTGTGGTAATCTTGGGCTTTGATTATATAATTATAACACAACGATACCTGTCTATGGCTGACACTCTCCGATATCCTCGCTTAGTTGGAGTAAATACCGCTATCTACAGAGTTTATTACGGTGCTTGAAGTCAAACGCGCTTCGCTTGAACGAGACTTCAAGCACCGACCTTTTGTAGATAGCGGTAGTAACTCCAACACAGCTCGTCTATAGTCGGGTGTCAGCCACAGACAGGTATCGTTGTGTATTAAAGTAATGAAAAGCCCAAGATTAACATATATTAAGTATATTGCGGAATGCGTATGCTACGCCGTCTTTATCGTGGTGCAGCGTTACGTGGTCGGCTATTTGTTTCAGGTGTGGTGCGGCGTTTTCCATTGCTATTCCTACGCCGGCGTATTCTATCATGTCTGTGTCGTTGTCTGCGTCACCGAAGGCGGCTACATTTTCACGGGACAGACCGAGGTATTCTGTTAAGAACTTAACGCCTGATTTTTTGCCTGCGTCTTTATATGATATCTCAAGAAGCTGGCTGATAGAACTTGTCATGTACACTTCGTCAGTTGCATTGCGTATTCTGTCCATTATGTTTTTCTTTAATTCTTCGTCGCCGACTACTATGTCAATACTGTCTAATTCATGGCAGTGTTCAAGTATGAAGGATACAATGTCGTCTTTAAGAATTCTTGTTTTCTTTACATAGTTAAGTGAGTGTTCTGTTGCACCGTATTTTTCAGGATGTGCAGTATATTCTGTTGAAGCGAAGGCCTGTCCTTTTATAAATGCTTCATATGTCACAATATCATTCTCTGTGAGTTTAAGAATTGTCTTTACTGATTCCGGTGTAAGAACATAGGATTTAAGGCACTCTTTGCCTGCAATACGGTAGATGGCAGCACCATTGCTTGTTATTGCATATTCAATTCCGGGAACAGATATGACATCTTCAGGCAGCGTGTCAAATGCACGCCCGCTGGCGATACATACATGTACCCCATTGCCTATAGCATCAATTAATGCCTGTCTGTTTACTTCTGATAGATGGCTTTCTGAATTAAGGGTTGTCCTGTCTAAATCAAGAGCCACGAGTTTAATATCTGTATTCATAATAATCACCTTGTTTTCGTACTTTTTAGATTTTCAAATGCAGTGTAATTAGAGACAAATGATGGGTCCTCAATTAATATACCGATACTTGGCGGAAACATGGATTCTGACAAAATTGTATTGTGCAAGTTTATTTATGAGTTTCTTTATACCTGCTTCATAATATTTCTTTCTGATAAAGTAGAATGGTGTATATTCAATGTATCAAATACAAGTTCCTCATGTGAAGTTATGAAAACTATTCTTGTATCTGAAGAAATTGAACAGACACATTGAAGTTCATTATTAAATGCCTCCATTATCTTGCTGGCAATTTTTTCGTCATCGTCACATAATGCTACTTTGTACTCCATATATACCCCCTGATGTATGTACTAAATGTATTAATAGAATACATTTTTAAAATGTGTTTTTCAAGTAAATATACATATATAAGTTAATATATTTTTCACTAGATAATTCGTTATATTCGTGTTACAATGATAATAATTTATCAGGATGGAGACGTGAACTATGATTATATCAGAGAATCATTTTGGAAAAGAGAATTGTGTTGCGTATTGTGATGTTTTAATTAGAAGAAATTATGAAGTTATTAATGCGGATGAACATTTCTATCATTTTGTAGAAAAACTTGTGGGTATTAATTTTCTTGATATTGTTCATCAGGATAATCTTAAGGATTTTAAGATGGCTTTTGAGACGCTTAAGCCAGGCGAGAATTGTAGAATGCTGATTCTGTTAAGAAATGGTATTGGTGAATATTACTGGACAGATATGGTGATTTCTAATAATGGGAAGATTCTGTCAGGTGAGAATGTAATTGAAGTCAGATGTTATTTTCTTTCAGCAGTTGAGAGCAGGTATCTTATGGCTTTGGACAATGTCAATAAGTACAGGACAATACTATCTACATACAGAAATTATTTATTTGATTACAATTCTTACACGGATATGTTTACAATATATCTGTACAGTGGTAATCAGTGCAATGCACCTATTAAGGTAACTCTGGAACAGTTTAGGGAACGAATGTTAAGAATATTAAGGTCTGATTCAGAGCGTAAGGAGTTTGCTACATTTTATAATTATTTAAAGAATGGTTCTAATATGTTCAGCTGTATGGTTTACCTGCCGCTTGACGAGCATAACGATGAACTGTACAAGTTCAAAGTGAATGGTGACAGCCTGTTTTCAACGAATAAAATGTCTGTTGTTGCAGGTTATCTTGAGACTGTTGATGGATGTGTTTCGGATGTTATTCCTTATTATGCAACAAGTGAAGCAGTTGATTCTGCCACTGGACTTCTTAATAAACGTGCATGCATGGAATATACTAAATCGGTAATTGCATCCAAAGATGATAAGATTCATTATATGATTATGTTTGATGTTGATAATTTCAAGAGCATTAATGATACATATGGTCATTTTTTTGGTGATGAAGTATTAAGTAAGATAGCAGGCATTATTAATGCTAACCTTAACGGACGAGGAATTGCTGGAAGATTTGGTGGAGATGAATTCTATATATTCACTAATAATATTAAAGACGAAGAGGCTTTGAGGATTCTTCTCACAACTATGCGTAAGGAATTACAATATGCATTTGACAGCAGAATTGAAGATTTTGGAGTTACTCTTTCTGTTGGTGTAAGTCTGTTTCCTAAAGATGGAACGGATTACGAGGAACTTTTCAGAAAAGCTGATAAATGCCTGTACCTTGCAAAAGAAAAAGGACGAAACAGATTTATTATATATAATGAAAGCAAGCATGGTTCACTTGAGAATAATAGCAGGCATATTCATAAAATTCTTGATTTGTCTGATCATTCAGAATATATGTCAGGCGTGGTATCTGACATAATTCTTGAACTTGTATCCAGAGGAAAAGATGCAATTGATGATGTTGCCAATAATATTTTAGAGCAGTTTGAGATTGATGGACTGAGAATATATAATGATAATTCCGAGCTTATATATTCTTGTGGTGAATATAAGAGAATGCCGGATATGACGAATATTCTTAATGATAAGGCATTCTTATCTAGATATAATAAGAATAATTCTATGTCAATCGGTATTGTTTCATCTGTGGAGGCATGGCATAAGGAATTATATAATGAGTTATCAGACAGTAATATAATGGCATTCATCAGTGCATGGTTTGAATTTAAATATAGAAGATACTATTTCTTCTATGATGTGTTTAATCATAAAAGCCGCTGGAATGATTATGACAGGAACTTTGTTCTTATTATAAGTAAAATCATTGCCAGCGTGCTATAATATTAGATATAATTATACTGTTATTATGTTTGGCAGCTTTGCAAAGCTGCCAATTTTTTTGTCTGTAATAATAGTTGCTTCGTTAATACTTCCAAATGTTACTGCACTTGTTTCTCCGAATTTGGAACTGTCTGTAAGAATATATTTGAAATGACAATGTGCAAATGCTGTTTCTTTAACAAGTGCTTCATTAATATCAGGAGTTGTGAACCCTGATTTTTCAGTTATTCCATTAGTTCCAAAGAAACCTTTATTAAAATTCATTCTGTCTATAGTAATAATTGCCTGATTACCAACGACAGCTTCAGTTATTCCTTTAAGTTCCCCGCCAATAAGTATTACTTTAAAGCCTGCAATTGCAAGTTTTCTTGCATGTGTAACAGCATTAGTTACATAAGTTGCGGTTTTCTCTTCAAGATAATCAATAAGATATTCTGTGGTTGTTCCGGCATCAATATATATGAAATCATTAGGTGAAACAAGCTTTGCCGCGTACATGGCAATTTTTTTCTTTTCTTCAGTATTGACTGTAGCTTTCTGAGAAACAGATAATTCCGTAGTTGAGACTCCATTATTCTTCTCTACAGCTCCACCGAATACTTTAGTTAATTTACCCTGTTCATCAAGTGTATTAAGATCACGCCGTATAGTTGATTCTGATGTGTTAAGTAGTTCTTTAAGTTCAGTAACGGTTATACTTCTTTTTTCAGATAAAAGATTAAGAATTATTTCGTGTCTTTGTTCAGTCAGCATATTAATATAACTCCTTTTCTATAAAATCCTTAACATTATCAATATTATTAAAATGTGCTAGAGACCACATAAGCTTCATTGTTAGATTTTCTATAGTCATATCTTTTCCATTAATGACATTTTCTTTTGCAAGATTATGTCCAATCTCATAAACATTAAGATTTATTCCTTCATACAGACATTGTGTTGTTACAACAACACATATATTTTTGCTAGTCAGATTGTGAATATAGTCTGTAATATTATATGGTATACCGCCAAGACCATATCCCTGAATGATAACTCCTTTGCATGATGATTTAATGTAATCAAATATTTTATAATCCATTCCTGGAAATAAATTAATAATCATTATGTCAGTGCACATATCAGTTTCAATATGAAATTTACCACTACATTTAAAGATAGCTATATTTTTATTATAGACTACTTTATTATCATGTATTGTTGCAATTACAGGATAATTAATACTTTCAAATGCATTAAAACTGGTTGTTCTAAGTTTCTTGGCATGCCTTCCAGATATTAATTTGCTATAAAATGCAAGAAATACGCCAGAAATATCTTCACACGAATAAATAAATGCATGCGCAAGATTATCAATAGCATCTGTACCATCTGCGTCAATTGGTAATTGAGAGCCAGTGAGAATAACAGGTTTGGATAGATTTACAAGCTGGTATGATAATGCTGCAGCAGTATAAGCGCATGTATCAGTTCCATGTGTTATTACAAATCCATCATAATTATCATAGTTATCTTTAATACATTCAGATATTCTGGCAATATAATCTGTGTTCATATTGCTGCTGTCGATATTCATAATGGATATTCCATTAACTGAACATATGTGTCTTATAGCTGGAATATATTCAAGTAAAATATTAACATCAATAGATGGTGTAAGTCCATTGCCATTATCTTTAGATGCAATTGTTCCACCGGTAGCTATGAGCAGTATGTGCTTCATTATTAATTTACCTTCTTCTTGCCTTCATCATTAAAATAATCTTTTACAAGCTGTACAACTGTACCCGAAAGGAGGAACACAGCAATGAGGTTAGGAATTACCATAAGTCCGTTGAATGTCTCTGCAATACTCCACATAAGGCCTAAGTTCATAGTTGCACCTATGACAGCAACTAATGAGTAAATAACCATAAAAGGTTTGATGGATTTAGGACCAAAAAGAAATTCGATACATCTCTGTCCATAAAGTCCCCAGCCAATAACTGTTGAAAATGCAAAACAGCACATTGCTACAGCAGTAAATATTGATACCCATCCACCATAAGTAGATGTAAAACCAGATATAGTAAGTTCTGCTCCGGCAGCCTGACCATATCCTACAGGGACACCACTGCATAATATAACAAGTGCAGTTAATGTACATATTACAATAGTATCCACAAATACTTCAAAAATCCCGAAGAAGCCCTGCTTTACAGGTTTTCTTGTATCTGCACATGCATGTGCAATTGATCCTGTACCAAGACCGGCTTCATTAGAAAAGATACCTCGTGAGACACCTTTTTTCATACTCATAAAGAAGCTTCCAACTGCTCCACCTGTAACTGATGCAGGAGAAAATGCACCTTCAAATATTGACTTGAATACAGCAGGAACATTTGAAATATTTGCTATTATAACGCCAATAGCAAGAATTATATAAAGTATTGCCATAAATGGAATTAGTTTTTCTGTAACTTTACCTATTCTTTTAATACCGCCAATCATAATAAGCGCAATAAGAATCATAATGATAATTCCAATTATAAGATTAACTATATGTGTTGAATCAGAAGAAATAATACTGTAATTAATTAAAGCTGAATCTATAGCAGTAATAATTGTATTAACCTGTGTTGCATTACCTGTTCCAAATACAGTAAGTACTCCCAGTGCTGAGAAAAGATAAGCAAGCCAGTGCCAATGTTTTTTAAGTCCGTTCTTTATGTAATACATTGGTCCGCCAACAAGTTCGCCTTTATCATTAGTTTCTTTGAAATGTACTGCAAGAACAACTTCAGAGAATTTAGTGCACATTCCAAGAATAGCTGATATCCACATCCAGAATACAGCTCCAGGACCGCCTATTGCAATTGCACCGGCTACACCAGCAATGTTGCCAGTTCCAACGGTTGCTGCAAGAGCCGTACAGACTGCCTGAAATGGCGTAAGGGCGCCGTCAGAAGCAATACGCTTCTTAAGCATGCGCCCTATAGTTATCTTCATTGCATAAGGAAATTTCCTTATCTGGATAAATCTGGTTCTTATACTTAATACGATACCGACACCGATTATACATATCATAGCCGGAAGCCCCCAGATAAAGTTATTGATTACGCTGTTTATTGATTCAATTGTTGAAAGCATTAATTAGTCCATCCTGTTATATTTGTTGTATGTAACTGATTATTTCTTTTTTCCACCAAAGAATTTAGAAAATAATCCCTTTTCTTTAACTTCAGAATTCTTAGAACTCTGCTGATTATCTATTGTAGAATCTGTTTCGTCTATATAGTCAAACGTCATACCTGTTAACTGGCTGAATTTCTGTAAAGCAGAATCATATGCAGTTTTGGCTTCATCATAATCTGTTTTATTATAGTCGCTTCGTGTAGCCTCATAATTAAGCTTATAAAAAACTTTAGAAAGCTGGCTGCATATACTACTGCTTTGCGTATATGTATAATTAGCTTTTTCATATTCTGTCTTGGCATTATCATAAACTAACTTTAGTGATTCAGCAGTTCTTCCATTAGCATCTGAATTAGCCTGAGCTTTACTGAGTTTTTCTTCTGCTTCATGAAGTCTGAAGCGTATCTGATTGATATCATCGTTAGTCTGTTTAATTTTCTTGCGCATATTCATTTCATCTGCAAGAGCATCTTCCATAGCTTTTTTCTTAGCTTCTTCATCTTTGATACATTCATCAAGTTCTGCTTTAATCTGTGGCATATTTTCAGCAGCATTATGCTGGGCATCAATTACTTCATCATATCGTGCTTTTGCCTCTTCATATTCCTGCTTGGCATTATTAAGCATAGAAACAGAATTGCTATCAAATTCTTCAAGTTTCTTTATATTGCTTTTAGCACTATCAATATCATTGAGAATCTTTTCTACATTCTTTCTGGCATTCTCATATTCAATGTTAATAGAAGATGTTGTTGATGTTATTCTATTATATTCTTCAAGTATAGAATCAGCTTTAGCCTTGTATTCTTCATATACTTTATATGCATCAGCAGATACCTTGGCAGCTTCATCATAATCAGTCTTAGAACGGTTAACCATAGCACGCTGGGTGTTATAATTCATCTTGATTGATTCAGCATTCTTGACAGCTTTTTCATAGGCATCTTTAAGTTCTGGAACAATTTTTTTCTTTTCTTCGAGATCAGATGCCGCATTATCTGTTGTTGTCTTGGATGTATTGTAAGCAATTTCTGCATTGTTAATATCATACTGAATCGACTTAAGGCTCAGCTGATAGATGTCATTTCCAGAAAGAAAATCGTTCTCAGTAAAGAAAGGCCTTTTGACTACATTAGTCATATCAGTAATATCACATTCAAATATATCAATTCTGCCTTCAGGGTCATTCTTAATCTCACATGAATAATTGGTCTTTTCTGGAATATTATTCATGGTGTATCGTACCTGTATATATGAAAGACCTGATAAACCTTTTAAATTACTAATCCATTCACCAAAAGATATATTTTTATAACCGTTTATTGTAAGATTATAAAGAATTAAATCCTTGCAGTAATCACGGATATCAGGGTTGTTAATTGTGTAATCATTTATTAATGAAACTTTCTTGTGTTCTGTTCTTAAATTGTCAAGAATAGCATCAAAATCATAATTATGAGAATCACGTCCTATGTCAACCTGTGAATTATAGAATTTTTCCTTAGAAGCTTCATCATTAACTGCATCATCATATGCCTTTTTTGCTTCTTCAAGCTGTCTGGCAGCAATTTCATATTCTTCTTTTGCGGATGTCTCTGCAGTAACTGCTTCTTCATATGCTGGTTTAAGTCTGTTCTGCACTTCAACAGCACGGTCATAAGCCACTTTCTTAGAAGTTTCTGTTGTACGAATCTGCTCATATTCTTTTTTCTTTTCAGCTTCTTCAGCTTCAGCTTTTTCAAGCATTGCTTTTCTTCCTGATATAAGAGCTGAATTACGATCATATTCTTCCTGAAGATCCTGAATAGATGTAACTGTATTAGTATATTTTTCTTGTAATTCTTTAAGCTGAACTTTTGCTTCATCAATTTTATCCTGAGAATTATCAGATGAACCAGCAAACTCATCATATATAGCTTTCTTAGCGTCAAGAGCCTCAGTTACCTGATTGATGCTGTCTTTAAAAGAATCGGCTTTTTTCTTGACTGAATAGAATTTGTCTCCCATCTCGATAGTTCTCTGCTTTGCTGCAGAGTGTATATCTGAAGCATGCTTTGAATTTTCTTTGGCAGTATTAATTTTATCATTAAGTGACAAAAGGGATGCTTCTGCTTTATTCAATTCAATCTTTATAAGATCTACTGACAAAATTAAATCATGAATACCAGAATTATCGGTTGGAGCTGTATTAATATTACTCTCGTAATCACTCTTTGCCTGATCAAGTCTGGTTTTAGTGTCAGCTATATTCTGTTTAAGGACAGATAAATGTGCTTTTGCTTTAGCAACGTCCTGCTCTGCTTTTGTTATAACAGCGAAATTGTTCATAAAAACACCCTCTTTAACAATATTGTTGTTTCATTATAGATAGAAATAGAAAATGTTTATTTTAAAGCATCAGCAAGTTCTTCTAATGCTGGAATATCATTTTCTTTAAGTGCTGATTTAATTGTGACAACAGGTTCAACAATTGTAATATTCTTCATCGTATCAAGTATACTACGCATTGTCTTAGCTGCTGTTGGAGCCCATGAACCATTCTCAATAAGTCCTATAGTTCTATTTTGGTATGCTTTTGACTGAAGATGATGAAGAAAATCCTGCATAATTGGGAATACACCTGCATCATAACTTGCAGCAGCTAAAACCATTCTGTCATATCTGAAAGCATCTTCAACGGCTTCTGCAATATCACATCTGGAAAGGTCAGTAACAACAACCTTTTCAACGCCCTTATCACGAAGTATATCTGCAAATCTATTGGCTGCAACAGCAGTGTTACCGTGAATAGACGCATATGCTATGAATATACCTTTGCTTTCTGGCTGGTAACTGCTCCATGTATTATATAAGTCAAGGTAATATCCAAGGTTATCAGATAATACAGGACCATGTAATGGACATATAGTCTTAATATCAAGTGCTGATGCTTTCTTCAATAAAGTCTGCACTGGTGCACCATACTTGCCAACTATATTAAAGTAATATCTTCTGGCTTCGCATGCCCAGTCTTCATTCTCAGTAAGAGAAAGCGCTCCAAATTTTCCGAATCCATCTGCTGAAAAAAGAATTTTTTCACTGCTTTCATATGTTACCATAACCTCTGGCCAGTGAACCATTGGAGCCATAACGAATGTAAGAGTATGAGAACCGAGATTAAGAGTATCTCCTTCTTTGACTGTGAGGGAATCCTTAATGTTAATATTTTCAAAGAACTGATTAATCATAACAAATGTCTTTGCATTGCCAACAACAGTTATATCAGGAAAAAGTTCAAGAAGTCTTGCAAGGCTTCCAGCATGATCAGGCTCCATATGCTGGACTATTACATAATCAGCTTTCTTTCCATCTAAAGTCTTTAAGAGATTATCTTCCCATTCTTTCATTCCACGTTTATCGACTGTGTCCATGATTGCAATCTTTTCATCAAGTATTACATATGAATTATATGAAACGCCTTCTGGAACAACGTACTGGCTTTCAAATAAATCTATTGTAGTATCGTCAACACCGATGTATTTAACTGATTCTGATATATTCATAATGTCTGTATCTCCTTTTAATGTTAAATTGTTAATTACACTTCTACTAATTAAACAATCATTGTTATAAGTATAACATTTATTCCCAAGAAGATAAAGGGTAATTGTTTATAAGAAATCATAATTTTATTATACTTTTTTAATAAAACACAGCTTGTTATTTTTTTGTCACAATGTTAAAATGTATTCAACTTGTTAAAAGTGAACAATTTTATAATTATGGAGGCGTTTTTATGGCACAGAGATTTATTTTGAACGGAACTTCTTATCATGGAACAGGTGCAATCCAGGAGATTGCAACAGAGGTTAAGTCAAGAGGATTCAAGAAAGCATTTGTATGTTCAGATCCTGATCTTGTAAAGTTTGGAGTAACAGCAAAGGTCCTTAAAGTTCTTGATGATAATGGCTTCCCTTATGAATTATATTCGAACATCAAGCCTAATCCAACTATTGAGAATGTACAGACAGGTGTAGAAGCATTTAAGAATGCTGGAACAGATTACTTAATCGCTATTGGTGGAGGTTCTTCAATGGATACAGCCAAGGCAATCGGTATCATAATTAATAATCCTGAATTTGCAGATGTAAGGAGTCTTGAAGGTGTTGCTGATACTAAGAAACCAGCAGTTCCAATTATTGCAGTCCCTACTACAGCGGGTACAGCTGCAGAGGTTACTATCAACTATGTAATTACTGATGCAGAGAAGAATCGCAAGATGGTATGTGTGGATCCACACGATATTCCGGTTGTTGCTGTTGTAGATCCTGACATGATGTCAAGCATGCCTAAGGGACTCACTGCAGCCACGGGTATGGATGCACTTACACATGCAATTGAAGGCTATATTACAGCTGGAGCATGGGAATTATCTGATATGTTCCATCTTAAAGCAATTGAGATTATTGCCAAGAGTTTAAGAGGCGCAGTTGATAACACTCCTGAAGGAAGAGAAGGAATGGCTTTAGGACAGTACATAGCAGGTATGGGCTTTTCTAATGTAGGTCTTGGTATTGTACATTCTATGGCACATCCTCTTGGAGCACTTTATGATACACCACATGGTGTTGCTAATGCTATTATTCTTCCAACAGGTATGGAATACAATGCACCATGTACAGGTGAAAAATATCGTGATATTGCCAAGGCAATGGGTGTTGAGGGCACAGAAAAGATGACTCAGGATGAATACAGAAAGGCTGCGATTGATGCAGTTAAGAAGCTTGCTGCTGATGTTGGAATTCCTTCTGATCTTAAAGATATTGTTAAGCCAGAGGATATTTCTTTCCTTGCACAGTCTGCATATGATGATGCATGCCGTCCTGGTAACCCAAGAGAAACAAGTGTTGAAGAAATCACAAAGCTTTATGAAAGTCTTATCTAATCATAATATTTTTGATAAAGATTCATAAAAAAATTAATATTTATTAAATTATGAAACCGCGATATAGCGTAATGCTGTACCGCGGTTTTGTTTATCAAATTATTGTTAAAATGTTATTCATTCTCAGACATTTCTATAAATATGACGTTTAATTCCGGAAGTGAACGCTTCAATGAAACAGGACTGCCTGATGCATCAAGGAAACAATGCTCACTTTCACCTGTACATCTGACTTCACCAGTCTTTTCATCAGCCACTGAATATTCAAGAGTAATCTTTACTCCGTTATATTTTACAACTTTGACGTTAATAATTACAGTATCATAGTAATGTGTCATTGACTTATATCTGGCATTAACTGATAACACAGGGCTTATTATGCCTAACTCTTCCATCTTCTTATATCCAAATCCGTTCTCTTCAAGGATATATGATCTTGCCTCTTCAAACCATCTTATATAATTAGAATGATGTACAATTCCCATCTGATCAGTTTCGTAATATTGAACCAAATGTTTATATGGTTTATATATCATAATGCTCCTCCGTAATCTGTTATTTTATCAAAATGTATTATAGTTATTCATGTCTGTTATTGTCAATTCCAGAAAGGCTGATATTAATTATATTATAATTGGCAGCTGCATTTATAACATCAGAAGCAATAATACGGTCATATCTGTTCATCCATTTTCCAGTAACTCCTGTATAAGCGGCAACCTCATTTTTAGAAGCACCACCAATCAGCATGTAACTTATTGCTGCATGACGCAGTGTCTGCATTGTGTAATGTCTACGCAGCTTCCTGCTTTTTACTAACTTTTCTGTATAAGAAGCAAGTAATCGTTCAGTGTCACGCATCTTAATTCTGTTCTTTCTATGATTCAGAAAGATAGCACCACTCTGGATATTCTCGGCATCAATGTATCTATCAAGTAATGTCCCAATATCATCAGGAATTATAAGAAATCTGCTTATGTGATTCTTAGGCGGCATACTAAAACACAGATGTCCTTCACTGTCATGACAGATGAATTCTCTATTAAGACTGCATATTTCCTGATTGGTAAGTCCCATCTTAATAACAAGTGAGAATATTAAAAATGCTTTGTTATCATTGGCATTAAATGCCGCACTGAGCAGATTATCAATTTCTCTGGCATCAGGAATTGCATCTTTAGGCAGTATCTTATCCTGTTCGGGAAGAGACATGCTTTCAAAATGGTTTATATATCGCTTCTCGTGGTTAACAGTATATGTTTCTATAAATGTACATACAGATTTCATAACCGACAGACGCATAACGGCAGTATTATAGGAAAGTTTATTAGAGTTAACTTTTTCTATAAGGTTATTGTAATAATTCAAAGCTTCTTTTCTTGTAAGTTTCATTGGGTCATGCCCTGTCAATCTGTCAAAATCTTTTACAATATTCCAATATTCCTTTCTGGTTCTTGAACTTAGATTAGTCTGAAAATATATCCATATTTCGTTTTCAAATTTAACTGAAATCATATGTATTCCTTTCAATAGAGTAGTGTATTACTGATATTTTACATCGTATGACGACATATGTCTAGACCTTACCAAACAAAAATCACCCCACCACTTTAAAATCAAAATAAACAAAAAACAAACCAAATAATTAAAAAGGGTTTCCAAATTGAACTCAGTACACATTTGCTTTTTATGTCGAAAGCCCGTATAATATAATATATTTATATTGAAGGAGCTAATATGGAACAGTATTCTAGGCGATTTATAGAAGAGCTTGCCAAGCATATTAATCCTGCTATTCCCGAATTCTTTAATAAGAAAAAGAATCTAATGAATTTTCCGGCGGATAATGTGGCAGAGCTTATAGATGAAACTCTCATGGAATATCTTGAAGGTAAGACAAGCCGTGAGGATTTAATGCCAATTATTAATAAGATTAAGAAGTCGCGTTTACAGAAACGTGCAAGATGGTATAAGGCATATAACAACGATATTGACAATATGAACTTTGATGATCCTAAACACCCTCTCGCAAGTTTTATTTCACTGGCTAGATCTTTAAGACCTGATGAATATGCTAAACTGTATGGTGATAAGGAACTTAATGACATTATCAAAGATAAAAAGGATGCAGCTAATGAATGGAAGAATGATTCAGGAAGTCTGTTAATTGATTTCCCAGGGCTGTACTCTTTCACTAATAATTCAATATATAATTCCCTGAAGAATGACTTAATAATAAGTGCATGGAAATATATTGAAAGTGAGCTTGCCGGTAATATTGATTCATATCTTAGAATGTATCCGGTTGATCTTGTTGATAAGCCTCTGTTCAGCCCATCATCTTTCACTCTGATGATGGAGACTGCATCGAATAATTTATTAAAAGAGATTATTACCGATGATGAAGGTGATGAACTGTTAGAGGTTACGGTTGATAATGGAAAGCTTACCCCACCGAAGTCAATGGATACTGACGACCTTAAGCTGGTCAATGCATTTATATCGAATATTAATATGCAGGAGTTCTCTAAAGAAAAATCAGTAATTGTCGATCTTAATACGCTGGGTAAAGAAGTCGTAGATTATCATGTAGGTAAGAATGTTCTTAACAAAATAAGTAATTCCTGTCGCAAGCTTGTAGAATATAACTTCTCTTACGAAGCTGAAGGCAGCAAGATTTATTTCAATTTATTTGATAATATTGTTATTAAAGAAGATGCTGAAAGACCATATGCAATAGCACAGTTTGGAGAAATTCTAAGTAATGCTATTATTCAGAAGAAGCTTATCTCTATTACTTCTGCTTCTTATGATGTTCTTGATAATAACCTTTCCAAGATTATATGTTACGCAATAAAACGTGAGCAGATTGCTAATCAGGAAACAAGGGTTAATGAATATAGTTATACATACTTCCAGAAAATTGTAAGATTTAAGCTTAAGAATAAGAAGAAGAACCTGCAGCTTATTCAGGAAAGTCTTCAGGAGTTCGTTGATAACCATATTGCAATCGAGAAATTCGAATTAAAGAACGGCGTATTTATTATAACTTTCCTTCCTTTATCTGATGCAGAGATAGAGGATCTTAATTCTGATAATGCTAAGAATGATAAAGGATTGTTAATTGATGGTCTTAATATCTGATAAAGTCTACATTTTTTATTCTGAAAATCTGATGTAGAATAAAAAAGGATAATTGATTAATTTCAATTATCCTTTTTTTATTTGCCATAAATAAGCCATTTTAACGTATTTTGTCGTTTATTTTTATATTTTAGTATAAAAAATAGCCTCTACTGCCCTATTTATGCGGTTCTTCAATTTTATAATGAATTTTATTAAATTATGATTTGTAATTTTGAAATATGCTTTAAAAAAATGTAGACATTCTGGGAGTAAATTATTAATGGCAGCCTCATAAGATGTAGATATATTTGGAGTAAAATATTTAAATGTAGATAATTTTGGAGTAAATCATGTGATTTTTTTTATTAAACCTGTCAAAAATGCCATCTGTTTGTTTATTATCTATTTTAATAAGATATTTTTTCTACATTTTTCCTTGGAAAATTTCTTACCTATGTCTACATTTTTGGCTTAAACACTAGATTTTTTCAATTATTACCTCTTTCTGAATTTCTAATTATATCCAAATGTAGATAAAATTGGAGTAAATTACACAAAATCTGCTTTTTATGGTCTACACAAAAAAAATAAAGAAATTTCGTAGATAATTTTGGAGTAAATTAATAGATTTTTTTCAAAATGTAGATTATTTCAGAGTAAAATTATTCAAAATTAGTTCTAATGTGGACAAATTTGGAGTAAAACCCAAGATTTGATTTCAAGCTCAAATACTGTTAAATTATGGTCTAAAAGGGGGTGAAATGCTTGGACAATTTTGCTAACATTGGCAAAGCTGCTATAATCCAATCTTTAGGATTTCAGAAGAATTACACAGAAGTAATTGAAACCACACAAGATACTATTGATTATAATAATGCAGCTTGTCAGACATGTAAATACAGAACTGTTGTTAATACATTTGATAAGAACAGTAAACCTTATGCTGATGCCTGTGCCGCATGTGCAAGTTGTCCACATAAGGCATTGATCCAGAAGAACGTGTACAAAAAAATATACCATAACGAGAAGAATCGTTATGGTTACAGACCTATGCTTAAGTCTAATGCAATTAAGCTTTTCCTTATGTTGCATTTCTATAATCCTGACAGAAATGGAATTATATATGATATTAATCCTGGTGAACTTGCGGACATGATTGGCTGTAATGTAAGAACTATATGGAATAATCTTCATGTTCTTCAGGAATATACATACATCTCATACTCAAAAACACAGTATGGGTTTATTAATGTTATACTCAATGATTATGAGAACTACTACCTTCCTGCCAATAAGGGAGGCCGTGGTTTTCTTGTTATGTCCAAAGAACTGATGAGCAGGCTTAATTCTATTGACTCTCTTGTGTCACTTAGAATATTTATCAGAGAACTTCTAAGTCTTGATTCACCTGATCTTAAAGGTGTTGCAAGTGTAGATTATAAGAATATTCGTGATATCAGAAATACCCTTCCAGCTTATTGCAAACCTTCAATTATTAAGGCTAAGTTGATAAGCACATCTGATATTTTCCGTGTTAGTTTCAAAGATGATGTTGTCCGGTTCGAAATCGACAAAACATTTATTCCAAAGAACCAAAAAGCTTGTGTTCATGATGAATACGTAGACATGCTTAACCAGTTTGTATGGAACTTCAATCAGAATGTTGCTTATATTAATTCTGGTGAAAATATATCTGACACATTCAGTTCGTTCTTTAATATGAATACGCCAGTGGCTTCTTATAAACTGATGAAGCTCAGCGATATTGAGATTGACGATATCGCAAGTCTCTCATTACACTATTCTTACGAAATTGTTATGAATGCGCTGTCGGTTGTTTATAAACAATATTACATGTATGAAAAGACTGTCAGCAATCTTGCTGGCCTATTGTCCACTATTATTCGGACACATTTTGATAATCTTAAAAAGGCTGCTTAACAAACAGTCTTTTTTCTGTGCTCTTTTTTTATAGTCTACATAATCTTATCAAATTTATTATCCTATTTCTTTATATTTCCTGTTCCCAAATAAAATATATGTGTCTTAATTAATAAATATTATAATAATATTGCTACTTTATCTATTATATGACTGTTATATTAGTATTTAATTGAAAAAAAAATACCATTTACAACAAAAAAAAGACATTTACAGTAAAAAAAATACTTTTTATGAAAATAAAGTTCCAAATGTGCAAGGAAAAAACTTTCTCTGAAAAAAATACTTTGATTTGTATAAAAAAAATTCAGTATAAATGAAAAACATTGACATTAAAAATTCTCACAAAACCAGTAAA
>ENA-ORSR01000066-ORSR01000066.1-human-gut-metagenome-genome-assembly--contig:-NODE-66-length-82167-cov-18.697182_pt1 | contig 82167 bp, 105 predicted proteins | sample MGYA00241901_ERZ509166 | MGnify/ENA primary metagenome ERZ509166 (study PRJEB26280, sample SAMEA2338860) | human gut metagenome | biome: human gut; feature: human-associated habitat; material: faeces... | reverse complement strand
GTAGGGAAAATTTAGAATATCCATATTTCTTACAAGTACCAGATACTGATAGTTCTATCTATCAACATGCTAAGATAAGAAGGAGTGATACTACTGCTATATTGGAAAAGGATTTAGAGGCTAATTGGGATTTTAATCAAGGCATATTCATAGATATATTCCCATTAGATAGAGTTCCAGAAGATAAGGGGAAAAGGGAAAGATTTCTATATGAATTGCAATTAATTAAACTAGAACTCTTCTTTTTAAAGAATAGGAGCTGGAAATTTGCTAATATTCCCCTTGAAAGGGAAAGAATGAATTACCTTAAAAACCTTTATGAAAAGAATAGGAAAAGGTATAATAACACTCAAGAGAATTGTTGGGCAACATTAGCTTTTCCTGAACATAACAATATCATAAAGAATATTGATTTTTACAAGAACCAATATCCGGATGTATTCTTAACATTTGAAGGTAGAGATTTGAGAGTACCGAATATTTACCATGGAGTATTGGAAGACATATATGGAGAGGATTACTTAACTCCCAAGAAATATTCTGGATTACATGGTAGGATATTGGTGAATACTCATAAAACATATAAAAACAATATGGAAGACTTTCAAATATTGAAGTAGGTTATAGACAGTATACCGTAAAAAGTATACTGTCTTATTGTCGAATAAGCTAAAGAATCTCAACAGAGTTATGGTTTATTAAATAACTATTGAATACTGCAATATTTAATAATATTATAGATGGAGTCAAGATATGCCATAATTAAGAGTTTTTCACAGGTTAAGAAACTTGTGAAAGCTTGTCTGAAGACAGGTATAGCTTCAATTGACTATGAGACCAATGCTGAAGGCATATACAATAAAACATTCAGACCAACCATTCTATCAGTAACTTTTCAGGTTGGTTCTGGAGTATCTATTCCATTATGTCATCATGAATATGATAACCCTCATTGGAAAAAATGGCTTCTATACTTTGGTAGAAAAGTAGTTGAGAATCCAAAAGTAACCAAAGTAGGTTGGAATCTGAAGTTTGACCTTCAGATATTTGAGTTGTATGGTATATATGTAAGAGGTACAGTATTAGATGGTATGTTAATGAAGTACCTCTTAAATGAAGAGAGACCGAATGACCTTAAATCGATGGTTCGTAGGTATTTACCAGAACACGGGGATTATGAGAAGGCAGATAAGTTTGATAAGATACCATGGGATAAAAAGCCATTAGAACAACTTTGCAAATATGGATGTCAGGATACAGATTATACCTTACGATTATCTATGTTCTTTGAGAACAAATTGATAGAAATAGGTATGTATCCTTTATTAAGGCATTTGATAATGCCAGCTTCCAGGGTATTGCAGCATGCAGAAAAAACCGGATTATACCTTGATAGAAAGTTCAATCAAGAATTACTTGAATCTTACAAACCAAAGATTGATCAAGCAACTTCTGGTTGCTTGAATCTTCCAAGAGTAAAAAGATTCTCTAGATGGCTTATCCAAGAAAGAATAAGCAAATACATTTCTTCAATTGAAAGAGAACTTGAAGATTTGGATTATAGTGATCCAAAAGATGCAAGGAAGATAGCTAGCAGGGAACAAAAAATATCCAATATAAGAGCTGGTGTATTTACAACAAAGAAGGAATTAGAATTAACCAGGGATATAAATCTTGGTAGTCCAGTAGACTTACCGATGTTGTTATATTCTGAAAAAGGGTTCAAATTCCCTATTATAAAATACACAAAGGATAAGACTACCAATCGTGATACTGATAAGCCAAGTACTGATGAGGATACATTGGTAGAACTTCGATTGTCAATTAAGAATCCAGAAAGTCCAAAAGCAATATTCTTGGATAATCTACTCAAGTTGAGAGGATTGAAGAAGATGTACACTACATATATAGAAGGGTGGCATGATAAAGTACAGGATGATAGTAAATTACATGGTAGATTTTTGATACATGGGTGTGTAACAGGGAATACACGATTAATAGGTAAAGACAGGGATATAAGGATAAGGGATATATGCCCTAAAAAGCCAGGCATACTTAATGTAGAAAAGGATAATATTTGGATATTATCTCACGAATGTACATGGGAGCAAGTAACTCATACTATCAATAAGGGGGTACAGAAGGCATATAAATTAACTACAGATACAGGTGATGTATTAAAATGTACAAAAGAACATAAATTACTGACTACCAATGGATGGAAAACAGTAAAAGAGATATACCATAAGAAATTAGACGTAATAATGTATGATACTTCTAAATTTGATATATCTAAACCAGAAACTGGTAAATCAGCCTCTGAAGTAGTTTTCAAAGAAATACCTAATTGGAACGGGTATTTGGTATCTAATGAAGGTAAAGTATACTCTGTGAAAACACCTGGTGGCAGGGGTATATTGGATTACAATCATCCACATGAATTAATACCAAGGGAAAGGAATAAAGGTAGATATACAGTATATTTTAGGAGGGGTGGCAAAAAATATGCTTTTTCAGTATCTAGATTAGTATGGTCTGTATTTAATAATACCGAGATACCCAATGATATGGTAATAGACCATATTAACTGTGATCCCAGTGATAATAGGCCAGAAAATCTACAGTGTATAACACAAAGAGAGAACATATTAAGAGCATATAAGTATACAAGGTCAATATATACTAATGGTAATATAAATGGACAGTGTAAGATAGGTACTAAAGAGGTAGGAGAAATATTAAAGATGTATAAGGATGGATATACTCAATCAGAAATATTACATAAGTTTAATATTTCCCAAAAGCAGGTATCTGGTATAATATTAGGTCAAAGAAGGAAAGAGATATACTTAACTCGTATAGTATCGATGGAGTATATTGGTGTTAGAACAATATACGATTTATCAGTGAATAATAAACATAGCTATATTACTCGTTCTAACTTCATCAATAGCAATACGACATCTGGGAGATTATCATCTCAAGAACCAAACTTACAGCAAATCCCAAAGACTTCAGTAGACCCAAATATAAAGAAGCAATTAGTAGCCCCAGATGGTAAGTTGTACATGGCTCTTGACTACTCTCAAGCAGAGTTAAGAATCATGGCTCATCTGTCTGGGGATGAAACATATCTTGAGGCTTTTGCAAAAGGTCAGGATCCTCACCTTGCTATTGCAGCAAAGAAGTATGGGGTATCATATGAGGAAGCATATAAAGCTTACAGTGATGAACAACACCCAGATCATAATCTTTGGAAGAACCGAAGAAAGCAGGCAAAACAGATTTGCTTCGGTATTATCTATGGTATTCAGAAGAAACTGCTTGCAGTTAAATTGTCAGATCCAAAAGCTGGTATTATTGTAACACCAGATGAAGCTCAGCAGCAGTTAAATGAATTCTTCTATGAACATCCTAAGATTAAAAAGTTCATGATTCATCAAGAAAAGGTATTGATTAAGCATGGGTATATAAAATCTTTGTTCGGAAGAAAGAGAAGGTTACCTCAGGTATATTCCGATAATGAACAAGAAGCAGCATACGCAGTACGATTATCTGTTAATATGCCATGTCAATCAGCAGCATCTGATATGAACTTATTTGCTTCAGTATTAAACTATTGGAAAATGAGACAAGGTAAGTTGCCATTTATGCAAGAGACTTGTAATGTTCACGATGCTACCTACTATTTGGTGAGGCCAGAATATATAAATACATGGGTAGTACATGAAATATGGGAAACTTGTCGTAACCCTAATACAAAAGAATATTTTAACTTTCAGATAGACGACGTCAATATGAGCATGGATTTTGTTATAGGACGTTCAATGGCAGAGGAATTACCATTTATACCCGGTTATGATTATAGGAAAATGCTTAAACCAGATTTTAATCCAGATGAGTACTTAGAAGAACATCGTAAGTACAGAGGTATTGAAATAGAAGATTACCCTAAGTTGTATCCAGAAGAGATAGCTAGGAATAAAATGGAATTTGAGAAAAGGATATATGAAAGGTAATATACCATACTCTGATTGTTATCATGTTACAAGAAGTGGTGATGTATACTCCAAGTATAAAGACAAAGTTACTTGGAGGAAAATGGCTAAGAGAAAGAAGAATAATGGTTACATTATAGTAAGCTTAAGAAATAACGATGGGGTTAAGTATACATTTAACATACATAGGTTAGTAGCTGAAACTTATATACCTAACCCAGATAATAAGCCATGTGTAGGTCATAAAGACAATAATAGGGAAAACAATACAGTAGAAAACTTATACTGGTGTACTCATAAAGAAAATACTAAACAATGTATAGATGATGGTAGATTTAATATACCAAGCCAAAAGTTAAATGATGAGTCTATAAATAGTATGATAGAAGATTATGAAAGTGGTATGAGTAACATACAGATAAAGGCCAAATACAAAATAAGTATTATGACCATGTATAAATACTTCAACGAAAGAGGTGTTATATGGAAAAAAGTCAAAAGGTAGTACGGTTATCCCAGATTAAGAAAAATACCTTGAAGATACTTTTTCAAGGGAAGACCTATGAGATTGATTTAGATCAGGAGCTCATGATTGATGAGAACTTGGTTAATCAGTCTTTAAGAAAGAGCCCTTCTAATTATGCTTTACTTGTAATGGTTAGGGATAGGCTTATCTATAAAAGGGATAAGCTTGAAAAAGCCAAAGATCAAGCATATAGCAAGGCATGGCTTTATTATAAGGAGTCAGGTAATGTAAATAATGAGGCAGCTTCACATAAGGCAGAAAATAATAAAGCCTATCAAGGAGCTTTGAAAAGGTATATGAAGGCAGAATACAATGCAAATAAGTTCATTGGAATATGTCGTGCATACGAGTCAAGAGAAAACATATTGAGAACTGTATCAGCTAACTTACGTAAACAACAGTAACTATGTCAAAAGTAGAATTAAACCTTCTTTCAGTAGAAGAAGCAAAATGGTTAAACGAAAAACTGAAAGGTGTAGGAACACCAACAGGTGGGAGGGTATTAATTGTATCCCCGAAGGTAACATCAGAGACTAAAACTCAGAGTGGTCTTTATATCCCACAAGATCATGATAAGGATACTGTACCACGTAAAGGGGTAGTAATTCAAGTGGGGTATATTACCAAAGAACAGGAAGTAGATTATCCAGGTCTTCAGGTTGGTGCAGTAGTAACTTATGGTCTATATGCAGGTAAAGAATTAGATGTAATAGACCTTCCTGATCAGGTAACAACTATATTATCACTGAACGAGATACTTTATATTGAAACCAATAAATAAAGCTATGAAAGAGAAAACTAAAAAGAGTTCAAGTAGTGTAATGACTACTAGAGAGAAAATGCTCGCTAGAAAGAAGGATTTAGAAAAGCGAGGTGGTGGTGGAGGGATGATATATCCAAAAGAAGGAACAATACGAGTACGTATTAAATCCCGAGGTGCCGATGAGGAACTTGGTATAGAAGTTGTTCAATTCTACCTTGGTCCAAAGGATGGTGGTATCATATCCCCGGCAACATTTGATGAGCCATGTCCTTTCATGGAGAAATTCCAGGAGCTTAAGAATTCTGATGATCCAGATGATAAGGCACTTGCATCTAAGTTAGTACCGAGAAGAAGGTATATATTAGGGGTAATAGCTTATAAAGATACAAAGGGAAAAGAGGTAGATCCTGATAAGATTGATAAACCCATGATGGTACCCCGTTCGGTATATCAAGATATCATAGATTTATACCTTGATGAGGAGGATTGGGGTGATATGACCGATCCAATTGAGGGGTATGATATCAAGATTACTAGAACTGGATCAGGTAAGATGGATACCAGCTATTCTGTATCACCATGTCAGAAAACCAAGCTTGATAAAAAATACAGAGAGGATGTAGATCTTGAGAAGGCAGTAAGAGCAAGTATCCTTCCCTATGATCAATTGGAAGAGAAGTTGGCATCTTTCCTTAATGAAGGAGGTGATGATGAGGATGAAGATGATGCACCCGTAAAATCTTCTAAGAGCAAGCTAGCAGATAAAAAGAAGAAAAACGGAAAGAAATATAAAGGTGATATCTAAAATCTCTAGATATATACCTAAACAGGGAGTGGGGTATAGTTTATATCCCACTCTTTTCATCTAATATCAAATAAGTATGGCAAGAAAGGCAAAAGCTCCCAAGAAATCAGGGGGCAGGAAATTTAAGGTACCAACACAAAATGAGATACTCAAGAAGTATGGGTCATCTTTACAATTTAAAGCTAGTACCATAAATCATCATGGATTATGGATTCCATCTACTTTCTTTGCTCTCAATTATCAAATGGGTGGTGGTGTACCATTCGGTAAGATAATTGAAATAATGGGTGAGGAATCATCTGGAAAATCACTGATAGCATATAACTTTGCTTATGCTACTCAACAACTGGGTGGTCATGTAATATGGGTAGATGCAGAACAAGCATGGATGAATTCATGGGCAGAAGAGAATGGATTGGATCCCGAAAGAGTAACAGTATTAAATGATACCCGTATAGAAACAATATCTGATGCAATAGCAGACTTGGCAATATATTGGAGATCAAAGTTAGTGAATAATGAACCAATCATAGTTGTGATAGATTCAATAGCTGCTCTTGATTCAATAGAAGCCATAGATGCAAAGATGGCAGATGGTAAAGCCGAAATGGGTAACCGAGCTAAGCAGATATATAAGATGTTCCGAATAAGGAATGAATTATTCTATCGCTTAGGTGTAACTATGGTGTGTATCAATCAATTGCGTAGTAAACTGGGAGCAGGATTTGGTCAAGATACTAACACAACTCCCGGAGGTGCTGCTCTTAAGTTCTATGCTTCAATAAGGTTGGCTTTCTTTTCAGGTAAGACTCTAAAGATTAAGTATAAAGGCAAGGAAAGACGGGCGGGTAAGTATGTAACTATTCAGATGAAAAAGAACAAGGTATCTCCCCCAAGAGAAACCATATCTAAAGCCCCGATATATTTCAACCCAAAGTATCATGAGATTGGATTCGATAGATACTTCTGGTTAGAAGAATCTTTAGAAGATGCTGGTGTAATTGAAAAGCTTGGTGGAGGTACATACGTGTTCGAGGGTAATAAACTATGCCGTGGTGAAGATGCTTTCCATAGGTTGATAGAAGAAGATGGAGATCTTAGGAAAAAATTACTCAGGGCAGCAGGAATAAATACCATAGGAACTACTAAGCGTAAACTAAAGAAGATTACACGAAACATGTTCCCTGTTGATGAAGATTTAGACTATGAATCTCAAATAGAATCAGATGATACAGAAGAAGATGAAATCATCCCAGACGAGGGGTAGAAAGCCAAGAATGCTTATGGTAGTGGACGGTAGTAACCTTGCTCACCGTTCATACCATAAGTTTAAGAATCTTAAAGCTAATAATGGAGCTGGAACAGGATTAGTATATGGGTTCTTAAGAATATTTGGTTCATACCTTGTAAGGTTTAAGCCAAGTCATGTGGTAATTACATTTGATACACATAAGAGTAAATCATCAAACTTCCGTAATGACTTATTGGAGGGTTATAAAGCTCACAGAAGTAAGGTAAGTATGGATTATGAAGACTTCAATAAACAATTGGCTTTGTTGAGAAGGATATTGAGATTACTTGGAGTTCAAATGATCATAGACAATAAAGGATTGGGACATGAATCAGATGATTACATTGCTTGGTTGGTAATAAACCATAAAGGAAAATCACTGATAATATCTTCTGACAAAGACTTCTGTCAATTGTTAGATAAGAAGGTAAAGATATTCAACCCAAGTAAAGAAACTCTAGTACATAACCAGACATGTAGAGAGATAATGGGATATTCAGCAGAAGAATGTGTTGACTACTTAATACTCAACGGAGATAAGTCAGATGACATACCTGGTTATTATGGTATGGGAGAAGTAAAGACTAGATCATTCCTTGATAAATTTGGTAGTATAGCAGATTTTATTAATGATAGTGAAGCAGAATTCAAAGGTATAGAAAGAGATCAATTAGAAGAGTTATATAAGAAGAATAAGTCTCTGATAGACTTGAGATCTGCTTTGAATCTGTATCCAATAAAGATAATCCCTTGGGTAAAAGGATGTACTAATAATATAAGGAAAGACAGGTTATTCATGGTATTAGATAAGTTTAACCTAAGATCTTTCAAGATACCAGATTTTTTAGAACCTTTCAAAAAACTACAGACTTATGTATCACGGTAAGTATCAAATTATGTTCACCGGTGTTTCTGGAGTAGGGAAAACTACTATAGCTAAAGAAATAGCCGAATTATTGAATATACCATTCATATCTGGGTCATATTCAGATTTAGTACCAGAAACAAAAGATATGCCCCATGCTGATATGATTCAGCAAGATGCAAAGACGGTATTCATGCAAGATATGCAAGTATTGAATCTACGTAACAAAGCTTTCAGAATGGAGGATAACTTTGTAACAGATAGGTCATACTTTGATTCTGCAGCATACTTCATTAATAAGTTATCTCACAGGATTGAAGAATGTGATTTGGATCATGCTATAAACTTATGTAGAATGTTACTTGGTCAACAGTGTACACATTTGATATTCATACCATTTTCGGATAAATTCTTTAATGAGTGGGTAACTGAGAATAATGGTAAAAGGGTATTGTCAAAGTACTACCAATATCAAGTATCTCAAATAATGTATGGTTTATTAAAAGTATGGGGATATAAACCAGATTCAAAAATATATCAACTATGTAATGGAGTTCCCAATACAGGGGTGATGGATATAATGGGTTATAAGGTAAAAGTTCTCATACTTGATGAGATGAATCACGAAAAGAGAGAATACTTAATTAGGAAGTTTCTTCAGTTATGAAGGTAATAGGAATAGCATTTTCTGACTTGCACTTAGGAGAATATTCTAAGTTCAATGAGGATAACAAGAGGACCCTGAATCATATAAGGGTCCTCTATTTGATTAAAGACTTATGTATCAAGTATAAATGTCCAGCATTCTTTTGCGGGGATTTTATGCACCGTCCAGAATTTATAAGTACTTCACTGGATGAAATTATAATTGAACAGTTCGAAGAATTAAATAGGTATGAAGAATTCAACATATATGGTATATCAGGGAATCATTGTATGCCAAAAGCTAATACCATAGAACACCGTTCTCCTTCACATTGGGCAAATTTATGTCGTAGGTATTCTTTCTTACACAATATAGATTTTTCATATCATGATTTTGGTAAGTTCAGAGTAGTAGGTATACCATATATTGATCACAATAATGGATTGGATGGTTTGATAAAATCTGAATTGAAAGGGGCTATGTTAAAGCCAACCATATTATTGTTACATACAGACTACCCAGGAGCTAAAGATACAGATAACACTGAAGTTGGAACAGTAGAGAATTTGAATGTAAATTTACTCTCTAAGTTCAAATTAGTATTGATAGGTCATATACATAAACCTCAAAGGTTAGGGAAGAAAGTATACATGGTAGGGGCTCCTTTACAACAGAGAAGAACAGATCGTAATTGTAAACTTGGATATTGGAAAATATATGAAGACTTCTCAATGGAATTCAAGCCATTCAAATGCTTCCCAAAATTCATAGATGTATCATCAGAAGATGAAATTATGGATGATGGTAATTACTATACGGTCATTGCTAGTAAGTCTAAAGTTATGGAAGTAGAAGATACCCCTCAAATAACCAGGGAACTTTCTAAGAAATCAATGGTACGAAAATATATGAAAGCTAAGGGCATAAAAGATAAGAAAAAGAAGGCTACATTATTAAAGGTAATAAAGGAAGCAGAATGATACAGTTTGGTAATATCATTATAGAAGGTTTCTGTTCTATACCATATTTAGAATTAAACCTTGGTTTAAGGGGAATAACCGTAATAAGGGGAGCTACTGGAGAAGGTAAGACTACAATCTTATCAGCTTTAGTATGGGCAGTATATGGTAAGAATATAAAAGGTAAGTCGGATGTTAATACCTGGGAGAAATACAGGCAAAAGAATTATCAAGGTACAAAGGTAGAGATATACTTTAGTAAAAGTGGAAAGATCCATAAGATAACCCGTTGCCTTAAATATAAAGGTGAAGTGAATGGAGCAAAGGGTAAAGACAGACTCATATATGAGATAGATGCTATAGAGGTATCAGATAAAAATAAGAATGACATACAGGCGCTTATAGTAGCCGATTTAGGTATGTCTTATGACCTTTTCATGAATTCAATAATGTTTGGTCAGGGAATGAAAAGGTTAATACAGGAATCACCATCTGATAAGAAAGACTTGTTTGAGGAGATATTTGAATTGGGGTATATCTCTAAGGCAAGGGAAATTGCTAATGGATACTACACTAAATCATTAGAAGAGTATAATGATACCCATCAGAAATATTACTCAATCAAAGAAAAGAGACAGTCAGTGCAAAGGATGCTTGATGACTTAAAAGAACAAGCCAAACATATAAAGACTGATCTGTCTTCAAAGATAAAATCTTTAGAAAAGAAATTATCCATGCTAGCTAAGGCTAAAAAGTCAAATGAACTTAAGGATACAGTAACTCAGAAGAACCTAATTGAACAAAAGATACAAGAAGCAAGGGATTCTCAAAAGGAATTACTTGATAAAATAAATGATGCCAGGAGTAAAACTAAGGTATCTCTAGAAGAGTTTATTGGTATTATTATAAAGTTATTAAAGAAAGGGGATATTAAGAACTCTTTGAAACGTCTAATGGATGTTAAAAAAGCATTCGGAGACATAGAGAAGTTTCAAGATAAATATTCCAGGATATCAGATAGCATATCAAGCTATCGTGATCAGTTAGAGGATATAAAAGATAAAGAATACGAATCAAAAAAGGTACAAAGAGATATAGACAACATAGAGGCTGAAATCAAAAATTTATCATCAGAGAAAAAAACTGGTGTTAACGTAAGCCTTATTAAGAAGTATAAAGAACAATTATCTACCTTAACAGATAAGTTGTCTGATATAGAAAATCAGATGGAAGAGAAAAAAGTAGTGGTAGATAATTATAAATGGGTGATGGATGATCCACTCGGTAACAGAGGAATAAAGGCATTCTTATTTGAGAGCTCATTAGATATATTGAATGAGACTCTTGATTCATATTCTGAAGTATTGGGATTCAGTATACTGTTCTATGTGGATATACAAGGTGTGAAGAAAGACTTCAATACCCAAATCATAATGGATGGTATAGAAGTATCATACGAAGAATTATCTGGAGGCCAGCGACAATTGGTCAACTTAGCTATGGCTTTTGCCATGAATGAAGTGATGACTAAAGCTAAGGGTATAAATATAGCATTCTTGGATGAGGTATTTGAAAACCTTAGTTCAGAATATATTGATTTAGTGATAGGTTTAATACGAAAAATATACAGAGATAAAACCCTATACTTAATCTCACATCAAGAATCACTTCCAATACCAAATGCCAGGGTGCTTACTGTGACCAGAGAGAGGGGCCTTTCACAATACCAATAATGACTATTGGTCATAAAGGTATAAAATCATGAGAAAGAACAGTAAAAGCAAAGGTAATCGATTTGAAAGATCTGTTTGCAAGGCATTCCAAAATTGGTCAGGATATGAATTTTCTAGAACTCCAGCTAGTGGTGGATTAAGATGGAAAAAAGCAGATAATATATCTTCTGATGTAGTATGTTCTGATCCAAAACATGCAAAAAGATTTTCTCTATCTATAGAGTGTAAGAGTTATCATGATATAAAATTTGAGCATCTGTTACTTGGTATGAAGAGTTGTAAAATAGACAGTTTTTGGAATCAAGCTAACAGAGATGCAGAAAGGGCTAAGAAAATACCTGTATTAATAATGAGGTATAATTCTATGCCCAAAGATGAAGCTTTCTTTATGGTAAATGAAGAAGTGGATAATTTTTTGAAGAATCAATCACCAGAAATTTCCAGAATGGAAGTGAGCACTCCAAAGATACATGTTTTTGTTTACATGTTCAAGGAAGTTCAAAGATTGATAAATTATGGAGATTTACATAAGTATGTACGTAAATTGATTAAGTAATATGAAGACCCCCTATGTATACTGTATATTCAGGCTTGATAGGAAGTTCTATAAAAGGATTAACTCTGACTTAAAAAGTAGGGGGTATAAAAATGTGAAGGCAATTATCCCTACTATAAGCGTATTAAAGAAATCACGTAAAGGTAATAATGAGTACGATGATGTTCCATTATTATTCAACTATGGATTCTTACGAATGAAGCCAGAAAAAGCCTTCGATAGATATTATTTGAACAAACTAAAGAGAGATATCCCAGGTATACTGTCATTCTTAAAATCCCTAGATTATAGGCCAAAAAGGAAAAGGCTAAGAGTTGACAATGCTGAAGACTTTGATGATTATTCTGTAGTGGCTACAATAACCAAAGAGGAAGTGAAAAAATACCGAAAGATGTCTAAAGCAAACAAGATATTTTCGGCTGACGATATAACAAGAGTAGCAATTGGTGATTATGTAGTACTTAGAGGATATCCATTTGAAGGAATACCTGCAATATTATTAGAAAATAACCTAACTACCAAAATGATGCTAGTTAGGTTATATCCAGAGATGGATGGTAGTTTAGAAATAGAAGTACCAAGAGAAAATGTACTATACTCTGCTTATCATGAGTCAGATGAATATAAAATGTATTCTGCAGACTACGATGTTGATTTGTCACAAATACCAGATGGTAGTACAGAAGAAATTCTAATGAACAAACAATACTGAATATGGAAAGACATCAAGAATTAGCTTGGGATTGTTTGACTGATGCAGAAAAGAATAGCCTTATGTTCATACAAGGGAAAGGTCTATCAACTTGGGAAGCTGGAGAAATTTTAAAGATGCCTCATTATAAGTATTTAGAACTTAAGGCAAGGGCAGAAAAGTTTTTTAAGTTGTTCTCTGACTACTTCGAATTACATCCATCATTGGTAAACCCAAAATCACCCATTGAGCCAAGGTTCAGAGATTACTTATTCGGGGCAATGATTAAAAGATTATCAAAAGAGGAAGCTAAGATACATTCTGGTGATTCATCATGGTTGTTAACTTCTATAACCAATCCAAGAATAATAACCAATATGAAAAGGCTTAAAGAATCAGGGAATAAGTGGGATAAAGACCTTTATGCTCTGATTCTTGAGTTTGATAGGTGGAATAATTACAGAATACTACCAAGAATACTGCAAGCTCCCACTGCATACAAAAGAAGATCGACCAAGAAGGATAAGGTATATTTATCATACCTTCATAGAATACCAGATTTCAAGATAAGGCAATTGATAACTGAGTATTGGAAAAATGGTCCATCAAGTAGAAGGTATTTTACAGCTATAGTTTCAGATGAACTTTTTCCAGAAGAAGGGTATGGTGTAATGCCCATAAAAAAATCTGATGATGTTATTAAGGCTATAACAGATTTAAGGATATACATATTCGAAAGTCAAACTATTGCAGATACTTTCGGGTTTTTGGTGACAAGATACTTTGAAAAAACTGTTGATAGTAAAGGTGGATTGAAGTTCTGGAAAGAGTACAGAGAAATAATCCAGAAATCTATTAACTACAAATCAATAAATAACATGGATTTTACATGTGAGACTCTAGATACTGCCTATAAATTACACAGGAAGAGGAATCTAGTATCAAACTCTTAGAATTTTTATACAGATATTTTGTAACTTCGATAAATTTGTTTATATTTGCAATGAAGAAATAAAAATATAATTTTATACTTATATAGATATGCGCAAAGGAAAGAAAAAGGACAAAAGGCCCTTAAAACTAAACAAAGAGAAGATCAAGGTAATGGGTAGTGGGTTAGAAAATATGACCTACAAGGATATGAAGAGAAGGGCAGTTTCTCTTGGTATGCCATTCCCAGATGCTTGTTCTGCAGACTACAATGGGTTGGCTTCATATATTCATCATTCGAATAATAAGCCAGACAATTCCCTCATTGATGAATATGATAAGTGGATGGATAATCAACTTGAATTAGCAGGTTATGCTAAAGATGATCCAATGAGAAGTTATCAACTTAATCTCGGATTTATCAGTGAGGATACTGTAACAAAGCAGAAGAAGACAAAGAGGATTAAAGGATTAGAGAAACCAAAGAAACCCAAGAAAGAAAAGGATGATAACGGTCTTTGGAAAGGAACTAAGAAATCATATGTTTTTGAGTTAACATATAAAGGATTACCAATAGATCGTATTATCAGAAGAGTACAAAAGAAATTCCCGGATGCTAAAGAAAAGTCAATTCAGCAATGGTATAGGGCAGCACTACGTAAACAAAAGAAAGAATAGGTATATATGCCAAGAATATGGTATTTTCATAGTCATGACGATTTTGAGGAAGCTTGTTATAAGCTTGGTATACCATGGGTACCACCTGCTATAATAAATAACTCCAGTATATATTTTAAGCAGCTGTGGCTGAGAAAAGTACTTATGGGTAAGATAAAGATCCATAAGTATAGGCAAAGAGATAAACGTTTTCTAGACAGATACAAAGAATGTATTAAAGAAGCTACAGTAGTAAATGGAGCAATAGATCCTGATTCATTACCGCCAGATGTAAGAGCTTATTACTTCGAGAAAAAGAGAAGAGCTGATTTTCATAGGAGACATGGTAAGTTAATAAGGGAGATGGATGTTAAGATATATCTCCATAAATGGTATCCATGGTCTTATAATTACAAGGGGGAACCAGCGGTAGTATTACAGGGATTTTATTCATTAAAGGCTGCTAGACAAAGGTTCTTAATTTATTACGGTAGAGAAAACCTAAGATCAGTTCATTGGATAAAAGGAAAGACTGCCTTAGAAAAGAAATTTGTAATAGGTAAATCTCTTTTGATAGGTGGAAAACGTAAAAAGCCGATTTCTAAGATACTGCTTACTGAGGCATATAGAAATGCAAAATCTAGTGCTCAAAGAACTCTTGGTGAAAGACTTGCTAGAAAGAAAAGACTTAGTTCACAACAAAAAGAGAAATACTTTATAAATCTGGTAGAGAAGTTTAATTATGGAGCAAAAGAATATAGAACTTTACTCAAAGCTGTTCCAGAAAAGCTTGTTAAGCTATCGAAGGCTAAAGAGACTGAGTCTAAAAGAAAGAAAACTCTTTACAAAGAAGAGTGATTTGGGATGGGGTCAAATAAAAGTAGCTCTTGCATATAAATCCATAACTAAACGGTCTACCATAAGTTCTATCAGATGGACTAAAAGACATTGGGATGAATATAAAAAGGCAGTATCCCAAAGACTGGGTGATATGCCACAAGTAAGGAGACTCCTAAAAGAAGAGTTTATTCTCAAAGAACTATTAATTCAGGGATTTGTTCCAATGTCAGAGTTTCCTATGAAAATGAAGACAGGGTGGTATGCTTATTTAGTAACTAACAGAAAAGTATGTGGGGATTACTATATATATCCTGAACATTTTGCTCATGATTATAGGGCATATAAAAAAGGTTATAGGGATATTCATATTGCTCTAAATTCAGGTATAGGACAAGAAGGATATACTAGAATCTATTACACTGCATATAAAAACGGAATAGCTAAATGACGGTAGTAAAAAAGAAAGAGCCTGAAAATCCATGGGATGGTATAAAGCTCATAGTGGGAGTTAAAAAGTATTATACAGAAACAGATAAGGCAGTTGATGATAATTTTACTCAAGAAGGTGAACCCTTTGAGGTAAAAGATCAAAATGAATTCACTCAAAAGTTGGAGGCTATCAGAGATAAAAACGTATTCTTGAAAGCTATAGCAGTCCAAGAAAATAAAGAGATATATACTCAAAAGTTTATTACAAAACTATAATCAATCAAACAGTTTTCAAACAACTTTTTAATTAATTCAATTATGGCAAAGAAAAAAGCTGCAGCAGCAAAAGAGGTAGAACGCAAGGTTCTCTCTAATGGTGTAATTCTCATCAAGTATGATGACGGTTCCTATGCACTTCTGACTCCTATTTCGGCTGAAGATTCTGAAGATGTATTTGGCGGAGAAGCTGAGGAATCTGATGACGATGATTCGGATGAAGATGAGGAAGAAGGTGATGATGATGACGAAGAGGATGATTCTGAAGATTCGGATGAAGATGAAGATGACTCAGACGATGAGGAATCTGATGACGAAGATGAAGTAACTCCCGAGGATCTGGCCGAAATGGATTTTGAGGCTCTTGAAGATCTTTGCGATGACAAGGAACTCGAAACAGATCCTGATGAGTTTGATGAAGAGGATGTAGAGAAACTTCGTAAGGCAGTAGCTAAGGAGTTGGGTATTGCTTTGCCCAAGGCAAAGGCTGCTTCTAAGAAAGACACTAAGAAAAAGAAGAAGTAAAGGTAATTCCGACTATAACCAAATCCAAGGGAACTTCAAGTTACAATATAGTTAAATTTCATAGGTGATAATAGGCAATAAACTTGAAGTTCCCTTTTTCAAAGAAACCCATAAAATAAATTAAAGATATGGCAACTAAGAAAAAGGCAGTAGAAGCAAAGGCTGCAAAAACTGAGACTAAGAAAAGTGGTAAGAAGGAATTGACCGCAGAGGAGAAGAAGGCCAAACGTGAGGCCATGAAGGAGCGACTCAAGAACCGGGCACCTGGTCAGCGACCCAACAGCAAGCAGTGCGATATTATCGACCTTGGTGGTGGTAACGTAGTAAAGACCTTTGCCATGAACGTACGTAAGTACGGTGTCCTCATTACGTCGGTAGTAACCGATAAGGATGGTAAGGTAATTGCTGTCTCGAATGAGACAATCCCTGGCGTATCGGTTAAGTCCAAGAAGGAGCACGGGAACCTTGTTCCTAAGATGCCCGGTATGGGTAAGAAAGGCAAGGAAGCCGAGGAAATCGTGGACGATGAGGATGATGAAGATGAGGAGTAGGCTTTATGCCAAATAACCGATTCTGACTTCAGTTTTTGAGTCATGCAGGGGAGGTCATCCAAGTAGCCTGGGTGAACCTCCCCATTTTGTATAGAAATATATGCAAGAAGACGATGATATTATATACCTGGCATTATGTAATCAATTGCAATCATATCAGCTGTTGCTAGAGGAAGAAAAAGATCTTTCCAAAGAAAATAGAATGATGGCGGAATATATTATCTCTAGAACATTGCATTTGATTGAAATATATGCCCAGAAAATAGGAAGTGATACCTCTATTCAAAAACCAAAATGGGACAATTTAACTCGTCAGTAAAGGGGCTGATCTATAGTATAAAGGACCTGAGTAAGTTAATTCAGGATATAGATATAAGGTTATCAATACCAGGATTATCACCCGGAAAAAAGCAAGCCTTAATAAAGGATAGAACCTTAAAATTAGGCAAGGTGAAGTCACTAGTGAAGAGGATAGGAGATCTCACAAATGGTAATATAATAACTATAACCTTTGAAGATAAGAACACTAGTGATAGATTCAGGATAGTATATACCAACATATCTCAAGAGGATGCCATTGTTCACCTTAAATTAATGGCTAGTTTACAAAAGAGAGAAATAATTATCTCAGAGGTAAAGGAAGTGCAAACCAAAAACTCCTTGACTAAACTATAATCATGTAAAGGTAATCAAAACTCATTTTAATCAACTCAACTACAATGGCAAAAGAAGTTAGTAAGAATGACCTGGCTGCTCGTAAAGCACGCAAGGCTCAGAAGGAAATGCTGGCCTACATGGAAGAGAACAATCTTGATCCTAAAAAAGATTGGACAGGCCACAAGAAACATGGTAAGAAAATACAGGCTTGGATTGATATCATTAACCTGGGAAACAAAAAGGCTCGTGAATTGAATGAGGAGAAGGCAATTGAGAGACACGAAAAGCGTAAGAGTAAAAAGCCAGAAGTTCATCCCAAGAAAGAGAAGGTAACTAGCACTCCTAATGCTTATGACTACCCGAAGGTTGATGGCAAGGAAATGACTTCTGATCAGAAAAAGAAGTATCGTCAGAAGATGCGTACTCTTCTGAAAACTATGTCTAAGGAAAAGGCAGAAGTGGAAGGAAAGAAGTATGCTGAGGATTTGGCAAAAGAAAAACCAGTTATTCCATTTAAGAGGAAAGAGGAGCCTGTAAAGGTGAAAAAGGTAGAAAAGAAGGCTTCAAAGGATAAGAAGAAAAAGAAGGCCAAGAAAGAGGAGGATTAATAGATTAGGCAATCTGTAAACCTCTAATGCCCCGGATCATACTCAGGTTCGGGGTTCTTTGTTAGATATACCCATATAACACCACTGAATTTAATTTGCATATTATAATTAGAAATATTATATTTGCATAACGAATAAATTTAAAAGATGAAAATTAATCGAGGCTGTATCAGGTTAAAATTGCAAAGTCATTTATCCGCTCAGGGTATCTGGAATCAAATTATGGATGTGCAGATTCAGGCGCTAGAATCCCTTTTAGAGGATAAAAGCTTAGATAAATGGAAAATTATATTCCCTTGTTATGGAACTTCTCTAGAATCAGTAGAATCATTGGCAAGGGAATATATAGAATCCTTTAAAAGGATGAAAGGAGATACCTTTAATAATAGGTATGATGATATTGAAAACATGTTAGTAAATGGACTAAACCAAAGGTGGTTCAATACTATCATGAGTACATTATATATGATGGAAGAAGACTTAATTGAAATGAGCTCAGATTCAGTATTCATTTTATGGGATATTTTATTTACTTGCCAGGCATTGAGGAAGGAAAATAATGTAGTAGCTATGGGACTTAATATTTTCGAGTTTAAAGGACGATAACGATGAAAGAAGTATTTAATACCACGGGATCATCCAGAATTGAAAAGGTTATTTTTGACCTCGATAATAGGGATATAACCATAACTTTCAAGGGAAATAAGGTATACAAATATGTTTCTGTATCGGAGTTTGATTTTAATACTTTCAAGGATGATATTGAAAATGGTTTATCAGTAGGCAAATCATTTGAAAGAAGGATTAGGAATAAATATGCAGGCCAAAAGCTATGAAAAGGTATTACACACCAGAAGGAGAACCAGATGAAGCAAAAACTTTATGGGAAGCCGTTAAAACTGGTATCATAGGAATATCGGCATTTAGTGTAATCTGCATACTATGGGATGGTCAAACAGTTCCCCCTACTCCTGATTCAGAACCTCATTGGAAAAACTGGGATAAATCTAGACATGTATCAGAAGTAAAAAGTTATGACTACGAAAATGGTATAATTCATTATAGAGATGAAGTTACAGGATATAGACCCAGGGAGTTCAATCTTCATGGGTCTCCAGGTAGTTATGGTTCTGGAATAACATTGCAAGTATCAGGAGCTTCAGTACATTTGGATATGGAAGTAGAAGAACTGATGGATCAACTAACAGAAGATGTAGATTTTTACGAATACTTTGAACGAAATATGGATTGATATGGCTGGTCTAATTAAATTCAGATTGAATAAGTATGTTAATGGCGATAGGCATAAAAGTATTTATGGATTCAAACCCAAAGCCGTTATTAAGTTTGAAAGAGTTACAATCGGTCAAATAATTGATAATGAAGTCTACTTCTACATAAGGGTAAAACCAGGAGAATCAAAGCATGTCTGCTTGAATTATATTCCAATACTGTGGAAAACTTTTAGCAGTCATCTGGAAGCTAAAGATGCAGTAGTAAAACAAGCAGAATCTATTTGGGAATCATTAGACATTTTTCATCCGTTAAAGAAAGTTAAATCAACCTATGGATTATGGGAAAAGAAGTAAAGAAAACTAATAGCTGGGTATGGAAGAAAGTATTTGGTATAACTCTATTGGGATGGATGAATATCTTGATATTTCAATGGCTATTCATAAGGATATCCTATCATTGGGTATATGTAGACCCTAAGAATGATGATGCTAGAACAGATGATTTTTGGGATGCAGAGAAACAGCAGTTTGTTGCAAAAACTTTCTACTACTATGCCATTATTGGGTGTATTATACCTCTAACTGGATGGTGGGGAGACTATGTAATGCCGTTCAAATTCAAATGCCGTTTAACTAAAGTAAAAGAGTATTACGAATGAGTACAGTAGAATTCAAATCAGCATGTGCAGCACATAGAAAGTGTTGTCCATATAAGGCAACAGGTATGACAAAGTGTGGTGCCAATGAAAACATTACTCCTGACGGTAAATGTACTAATAAGGAATGCCACTACATGAATCAGTTCAAAGCTATACTAAGAAAACTATCAGCTAGTAAGCCATGAACAGACCTTTAAATAATTAGCAAAATAATTTGCAGGGGTTCATATTTATATCTATATTTGCATAAACAATAAAAGGGAAAGCAATAAAAGGTTAACACACCAGAGACCAAGAACACAACCACTAAGAAATTGATAAAAATATTTGCACATATAAAAAAGTTACTTTATATTTGCATTAGGAAATAAAAATAAAAACAACTTTTAATTAATTGTATAACCATTTAAAATTGTAAGCCATGAAAAAGGAAGAAAACACCAAGGCTCAGGAAGTTAAAAAGACCAATCTGGTAGAGGGTATCAATAACCTCATCGAAGAAAAAGCTGAGAAGGTCGAAAAATCAAAGAAAGCTCTGAAGGTAGTTGGCAAAGAAAAGGAAGCTACAGAAAAGGCCTCAGAGAAGAAGGTCAAGAAAACCAAAAAAGAAAAACTGGTTGATAAAACCAAGAAAAAGGTGGAAGCCAACCTCGTAGAGGAGGTAGTAACAAAAAGGGAAGTAAAGTATATTTATCCCGCAGACTGCGAGGACACTCTTTCAAGAAAGAAGTTCCGGCAGCAGGTAAGAAATAAAATCCACCAGCTGGAATTGGCAATGCTCAGAATCGAGAACCAAGATTCTAAAGAGTTCAAGAAAGCCAAGAAGGAGTATCTTGAATATAAGAATCAATTCGTAAAAGAATCAGTTGCAATCTAATCTTTCATAGTAGGAGAGGGGTACAGGGCTAATTATTAAGTCCTGGCCCCTTAGTATAATGATCATTTAATGTTATGAAAGATTATGATTGTTGGCTTACCAGAGAAAGCAATTCAGAAAGTAGATCATGAATTGTTAGGATTACATAAAGAAGTTCTAAGAGCATATCTTACACAGAGAAATCTGAAACATAGGCATCAGAAGAAGTTTTTTAGGCTATACGATTACTACATTACTGAGAAGAATATAAGGAGATTCTTCTTCCGTTCTGCTAAGTTATTCGTATATGCCTTGGTAACTAATCGGCTGGATGATATAGAAGACTATGTACCAATAAAAGAAAAAAAAATTAATGTTTCCAGAGAAAGTAAAAAGCGTAACGCTAGATAAATCAAGGATAACTTACTACCTTCAAACTACCAATATTGATAATATCTATAATGAATTACCAGTAAACCCAGAGATATATAAGGTAGAAGATTTGGCATTTGACTGCAGTATAAGGTCTAGTCAGTATCTTCCAGATTATGCTATCAAGGGATATTTTAAGGTAGACGAAAATTTAAGGTATCCAGTATTTATAGAGAACACAAATGGGCCTCATTTATTATATATTACTGGGATGCCAAAGAATATATCGGTAGAAGAGAAGAATAAGTTCAGGTTTCAAAATCATATGTGGTTATCATACTGGGAAGATAACCTGGTAGGATATCTTTTTCAGGTAGTATCTAGAGAATCGGCATTAATACACTTAATAAATCAATAATTTGTAAATAATAAAACACTATGAAGACCAATGAGTATGTAAAACAGTTTAAGTTGGATAGAGAAAATTACAACTTCAACCGGGAAAAATTCATGGAGGCCTTTGGCCAGGAGTTTAAGGACCGTATTGAGGCAATGATAACTGCCTGCCAAAAAATGAAGGTTCAGTTCACATACGAAAAATTCCTTCATGCAGTAAAAGAACAGCAGGATAAATTCAGTAGTATTTCTAATAAGAAAGCTGGTGAGCCATTCTCTGAAAAGTTATTCTCTGCATTCTTTGCCTTACATGTAATTCCTATTAGAGCAAACCTTTTCCCCAATCTACATGCAGAATTGGAAGAGAAAAGGAAAAAGGCCATTGAAATGGATGAAAAGATTAAGGCAGAATTAGAGGCCAAGGAGAAAGAGGAAAAGGCAAAACAAAAGCGAATGAAACCCATTTTGGAAGCAATAATAGCTTATGGAGCTGCACAAAGTATGGCTAGAAAACAAAAGCAAATGAAAGATAAGCCTAATATGAAGAGATAATTCCTAATAATACAAGACTCTAAAGTTACTAAGATTTTATGAAGACCATTTTAGAAATTGCCAAATTGGCCCAGGATAAAATTGTAAACTTCTATCAAGGAGCTGGTGAAAGTGAAGTAAATATAAGCTTTTGCTATAGTATTAGTTCAGTGGATATAGAGATAGTATATCCCATACATGTACAAAAGCTATTTTCAGAACTTTTTGCTATGAGTAACCAGCTTAAAGCTGAATGTCATATTGGGGAATATAAAATAACCCTAAGCTCTTCAAAATTGGAGGTAAGCCTAATTCAGTGATCCAGCAACCTGATTATTAAATAGTTAACTCTAAAAGGCCCTTTATTTGGTAAGGGCCTTTTATTTGGTTATTAATAGATCAACTATTAGATACCAAAATACAACACTATGAAAGAACAAAAAATAGCTCAAAGGTTCCCAAGAGGAATTGGTATAACTCAATTGGCTATACAAGCTAACAATGGCGATGATGAAGCTATGAAGAATTTGACCAAGTTCATAATCCATATATGGATAGTGAATAATGGAAAACTTTGGTCAAGATATTATTCAGTAAATGAACTAGCAGATTTTCTTAGATGTGAACCCGCAATAGTTCAGATGCAAATGAAACAGACGTTTCTAGACAACGGTTTATTTGACCGTAGCAAGATGAATGAGATTGCTGATTCATTAATGGGAGCTTGTATATCATGGGCACTTGAAGACCGTATGGAAATAAGCCAACAGGTACAATTACTCAGGGATTCTCAGGGAGGAAGGTATGCTCCATTCATTACTTCTGAAGTCAATAAGGCTATAGGATTAAAGCAACAATCCACTACGTCTCTTCAGAGTTTAGTAAGAGCTATATCAGGCGGAGGTACAGTAAATATATTTGCTCAACAGAACAATCAATTCAATACGGTTGATACCCAAGATCAATCTCTTACTAGAGATGAAGCTATGGCTATGATACAAAAAGAATTAGCCGACAATGGTGGTATCAAAGAGATAGAATATGTAGAGAATCAATATGACTTCAAGGAATTGCCTGTAGTAGTTGCAACTAAACAAGATGGTAATAGAGGCGATAAGGAAGGATTGAACATCAAAAGGGCCGAATTGGATAGCGTAACAGGAGACTACCATGGTGCCTTAAATGCCTTTGAGGAAGACCATCACCAAATCAGACGAGAAATCGAAGAAAACATAGCCTACGAAGAAATAGACCCAGAAATTGAAGACTAGAGCCTTTAACTTTTATTTGCATATTAAGTATAATTTTATTATATTTGCATAAAGAGAAATAAAGATATAAACCATAAAATTTAAAGGCTATGGACTTAATAGTTAAAACACAAGAGAAACAGGTTACAATAACTGTAAAAGGTTATTTGAAGGCAATAACCTCAGATGATCATGAGATAAAGTTTTATATCTCTGGGGAGAATAATATAAAGGATGCTTCAGATGAACTCGGTAAGTATCATATATGGCATAACCTTTATCCACATTACTTGGGAATACCATTTAAGTTGGATTTTGATCCAGATTATAAAGCAGAAGTTCAGTTCAACTTATAATAAGAATCACTCACTATGGAAGGAAAGCCAGTATTTAATGCTACTCAGGTAGTTGAAAGAGTAAATCAGTTACTCAAAGAAGGTAGAAAAATGAGGGTATTCGGATTACCTTACCCCCCGTATCACGAAGACATAGTATTCACCGATACAAATGTAAACCGGCAGGGATGGTTATGTACTAATTCAAAAGTAGCTTTATCAGTATCAGCTAGTGCTACTAAGATAAAGATTCATACCATAACTGGTTGGTGCAATCTCTTCAGATATGTAGATAATGGAAAATGGGAAGATACCATAAGCAAAGATGGAAAATACATCAAGTTGGATATAATGGATAACATCTGTCAAGGTATGCTTCTCGGGTTCTCCGATGGTACAAACATTGCAAATCTAGGGATAATTGATGATGTATTCGATTACCTGGATGAATTAGAGAAGTTAAGTAACAGAGATATAGTGGTGATCAATAAAGAGTTCAACACTAAAACCTATTCATTCACTAAGGATCCCTCAAACTTCTTCATATACGATAGAATCTTATAGTACACCAGGCTATGTATACAAACGATAAGATAGAGCTTTTAATCAGAGCTACTAGACTCTATTGCTACAATATGTACAAAGATTATGATCCTAAGTTTTATCCTATTATTAAGAATGTAGTACTGGGTTTCACAAATAAGATATTCGGTACAAAATCCAAAGCGGACAGGATGAACATAGACATATTCAGTACATTCGAAAGTAAACCCGAGTGGGGACCAGGTTGGCAAGTATATTCAGGTATACGTATTTATATAAAATTCCCAGATACTTCAGCTTTAGAATATGAATTACTAAAATACCCAACTAAACCAGTGGGAAATAGATACTACATTACTCAAATTCCTACATCAGCTAAGACCAAATAAATAAAAGACCATAAGACCTCTTTTCTAGAGGTCTTATTTTTGTTTCCTAAGTAACTAGAACCCCTTATAATATAAAAGTTCTAGAAATCCCTACCATATGCCAATACCGAGAACTTTTATTTGCATATTAAGTATAATTTTATTATATTTGCATAAAGAGAAATAAAGATATAAACCCTAAAATTTAAAGGCTATGGAAAAGAGAAAAATCAAGGATTTGAAAAGAGGAGATTATTTTACCCTTACTCCCGTTAAAGAACCTAACATCTCTCAAGTATGGGTCAGAGGAGAATACATTCCTCAGGCTAAATGCTACAGTACATACAAATGGGAGAACATCAACCATGAAGTAATCCGAAAAGGAGACAAAGAAGTTTACACTGATTTCACATTCTAATCAATCACCGCTATGAAAACTTATCCAATCGATTCAACCTTTACGGTAAAAGATCTGATGCAAGTATTGGAGGATATGGACCCTCTGGCACCAGTAATGGTAGCAGTTCAGCCTATGTGGCCACTCGAACATGGTATTACTGGAGTAGTATGCGACTGCAACGGCACAGTTTATCTTGCAGCTTCAGAAAAATGCGAATATTTATCAGAAGAGGCTAAAGAAGCATTCGAAGTAGCTGGTATACCATTCCAGGCCGACCGTTAATTTTAATTTGCAGATATAAATTAAATTGCTTATATTTGTAATGAAGAAATAAAATCGCATTAATTATGAAAAATTACAAGAAGGTATTACTCAAAGGGTTGGAAGAATCCAAGGGTATACATGAAGAGGATCAGGAATATATCAAAGAAGCTATCAATGATATTTATTCTGAGATGATTGAAGAGCTTGACAACAGACTCGGGCTTCAGTTATATGATTACAGGGTGGATGTTAAATATGATTCTGAGGGAATCCCAGAATCATTTAAGCATACATTCTGGTTAAACTTCGGGGATGATACTCTAAAAAACCTGCGCTTCATCCCAGCAATGCAGCAACTGGTATATGTTCTCTCAACGGGAGATGATGAAATCAAGGTCACTCTTCTCAATATGGGAATTAAAATAGAATTGATAGCATGAGTTCTTTCAATAGGATACAAAGACAGTATAACTGGGTATGCAAGAATATCAAAGGACCGTTATACAGAATAAAGATGAGGGAATTGTATATAGAGGCTAAAAAGGCAATACTTGATCCTCATCTAACTCCAGAACAAAAACTAATACTAATCGGTATCAGAGATACCATAAAATCAAAATTATGAAAAAGCTTATCATCGTAATGGCAATTCTCTTAACTTCATGTGTAGAAAAGAGAGTAGAATCAACCAATTGGGTAGATATTGGAGGAAAACCCGATGTTACTATCCATAAAGTAGGAAATCACCAAGTGTTGACTTTCACCTTTGAACAGGATGGCCATAAGTATATGGTTGGAATATACAACCAAGGTGGAATTGATATGGTAGAAATCCATGAATAAGTAAATATCCAGCCTACTATGAAGATGTTCGAATTAATTCCTTACATGTTGGAATTAGATTATGACTCAGAAATTAGGATCATAGAAGATCTAGAACATGATGATGGTGAATTACCCAGGTTAATGGATGTAGTTCCCTCTATAATGTTGAATACCATAACAGGTAAGAAGACATTTGCTCTGATAAAGAAAGAAGCAATGGATAGATACATTGCAAACAACAATATAGTAACCAGATTAAAACCCTCAGATAAGATATCATGAAAGAGCAAGAAGAACAAGGCTGTCTGAAGCCCATGGTAATAGGTATCATAATAGCGGCTATATTTATAATAATGGCTTTCCTATTCGTACCTCACCACAAACCAGAGACTTATAATCCATTAGAGGATGTAATCATGGTAGAAGAACCAGTACTGAAAATTGATAATCAAGGCAGGTATTACATCTCTACCAAAAGATCCTACTATCGTATCAAATCAGAAAAAGAAGGCAAAGAACTCATAGAATCCGTAGAAAAGAAAAGGAATGACCTTGAAAAACAGGTTCAACAGCAGAACATCAATATAAACCACAATATCCATATCACTATCGAAGACGAGAGCTGGTAAAGGGCCCAGAATTTTAATTTGCAAATATAAATTTAATTGCTTAAAAAATATCATTATGGATAGCAAAGAAAAGGATAAATGGCTAAGACTAAGCCAACGTTACAGAAAACTCGGAGTAACAGCAGTAAATGGGGCATTCGCTGAACTAGAGAATAACCTCTGGGAAGAAGGCTGGTCAGGCAATCCTCTGTCTTATAGGCAAACTGATCATGGCATATACGTAGAAGTAATGCTAAGATCAATAGGGGAAATATCTCTGAAATACAAAGACTATGATGACTTCTGGAATAAAGTAAAAGATGAGGAGGGAGCTTATAAAGTAGCTCAACCAATCTATAATAAATGGTCAGAACTACTTTATCCTCAAATCCAACTGGTAAATGGATTAAATCAAACCAAGATCCCCGAACAAGTACTTAGAAGATAGGGAACTAAGAAATCTCTCTATGAACCAATTGAACGAAAGGTTATCAAATCTATATAGCCTTCTACCAAGAAGTTCTACTAAATGGGATTTTGAAAAGAAGTACAGAGTATGCCTATTTAGAAAAATAAACCAAATTAAATACGAACAAACCCTAAGACGCAAGGGATTAAGGACACAAGGAATCTGGATAACCATTAACAAATAAAAACCCCATGAAAACAATTAAAGTCTCTAGAGAAAGGGCAATCATAATTGCTTCCAACCACAACAACATCCCTCTAGAAAAAGCTAAATCCTATACTGATTCCGAACTAAGAGAGGTACTAAGACACCTGAACCTTAAACCTGTATTCTAAATCACTCAACAGTAATACATCACCCCCAAAACAAATATAACCATAAAAAGGCCTCTAATCAAATAAAGGATCCCAATCACTTAAAGGCTATAACCAATAACCACCAACCCCAAACAAAGAAAAATCAAATAATTATATACAATCCATAATATAAAGGATCAATATAATAAATCATATATAAGGCTTTTAGGTTTATATCTTAGAGGCCTTATATTTGTTTTTTAGTTTACCCATATATGAAAAGAGAATAGGATAACAGTATTCAAATGATAGATAAAGAATAGCTTTTATTCATGGGCCTTATAGGTAAGGATAATAATGGGTCCGGGAACTTGGGATGAAGTCGAAATTTCGCCATGGCCATAAAATCAGGGGGTGGGAAATTTTGGGTAGTTAGGTTATCCTACCAATGCACTGTGTACCATACGAGCCAAGAAGCTATCTTGGTTACTATACGTATTAGCTATTACGACTTAAGGCCCAAACAGCACTAGATGGGACCAAATTGTGATTTAGGGTACCTTAATGGGCCTTAATCCCAAGCCTTAAAGAATACTTTATATTATATTATATATAATATGCGAGTCTTTTTGGGTGATTTTTGAACTGGTGTCTAAAATCGATATGCCAGGAATAGAGTTTTGGAGATCCCAATTCTCGAGTTAGGGTAGTGTTTCTGAATATGTGAGTAAAAACCAGGGGCCAGGAATAGAATAACCGAGATCCTTGATAGCCTTCAAGGTAGCCTTTAAGGCTCCTTTGAGGATGCTGAAAATGATTCATAGATAATCCATTAGGATATAGATTTTAGAACTGTGTTCAAAATGGCTCAAAAGTTTATTAACCACTTATATAAAGTACTCAATGGGATTGGGATCAGGGTACTTTTTAAGGCCTTAAAAGGTAGGTTATGGTACCTTAATATGGCCTTCAAGGATTAAGGTTAGGGCCTTACCAAACCCGTAATATTTATTTGCATATATAGTATAATTATATTATATTTGTATGTGCAAATAATGCATATAACCTATTAAATTATTTTACTATTATGAAAAGATTTAATTTAACGGAGCAGGTCAAGGGTTTAATTAACGGTTACTCAGATGAGGTCGGAATTCGGTATTTTATACTCAGTATGGTTAATGAGTTTAACCCCCGTTGCGATGACAGTTGGTTTCAGGCACTGTTCCTGGAGTATAACCCAACTCTGTATAACGGCAATGAGGAATATATTGATACTCTGAGCAATGCCGGGAGGGAGTTAACGGAAATGGTAATTGAGCAATTCCAGGTATATTTTGGGGACAGTTGCAATATTAACCGAGTAGGCAATGGGATAACCTTGGTTACCTCGGATAAGGCTGGGATTGCATTAACCTTTGCGGATAGCGATCTCGGATTGTATATAACATATATGGAGACACTATGTTAGGTATAGGTAAGGGAGGGGGTTGGCTCTCCCTTTATTTGCATTTGCTTTCAATCCTTTCTGTAAGGCCTGCCAACCCAGGCCCTTTTTATTTGTGAGCTTATTGGGGCCTTTATAATGGTAATGGGTGTACCCTTAGGTGCCTTCAATATATCTTACATGGAATAAATCCAGGCAATCCTTAACCTAAGGCCTACCTTATAAGGTAGGCCTTTTATGGTTGGTATATTATTAAGGCCCTACTTCGCTTTTAGTGGCTTGGCTTGTAGGCCTTTTAAGATTGGCTTTTAAGGTACAATTAGGTACCATATCCTGATCCTATATTAAAATTCCATTCAATGCAATGCCGATAAGGTGTAATGCAATGCAAGCAAGGGCATATCATAGAACTTTACAATTAATAAGACAAGTATTTAGTTATTTATAAATATATGATACTCTAGATATATGGGGACAAAGGCCGAAAATGAAGATGAACATTAAAGACCTAGTTATTGGACTATTCTGTACCTCATGGTGCCAGCTAAGGCCATAATTGTATCAGACCATATACCAACAAACCAACTTATCATCATGGATCATTAAACAGACCTACTGCCTAAACCTAAACCGATTATTTTGTATAGTTAAAATTGATCTAAATAAATACTATTATAAGAAAAAATAATCAAAATTTATGTCTAAAAATTTGCATTAAAAAAAATTCAGTAGTATATTTGTAATATAGAAAAGAACTAATAAAAGTTAAACCAATTAAAAAATTTTACTATTATGAAAGCAAATGAAATTTATCGCAAAGAAATCTTTGTAGAGTGCAAAACAGACAAAGAGAAAAAGAATTTGCGTATGAAATTGCGCAAGAAATTAGACGCTTTTATTGCTGAATTTATTGCTAGTAGTAAAAATGCAGAGAAAAGAAAAGCATTGAAAAAAGCGTGGCAAGAATATGCAAAGCAAGTTTACATTAATGTAGAATGTATCGTAGACGCAAATGCAAACACAAAAAAGAAAGACACGATTAAAAATTTCCTTTCTGCAATGAATGAAAAATAAAGATATGAAACTACTAAATAAAATAAAACATATATTTGATAAAAAAACATACGAATTTCAAATATATGTAAATGAAAAAGAAACTATTTTAATTCATGGATTGAAAAAGAAACAAATAAAAAATAAAATAACTTATCAATTTATTGAAAATAAAATAGTAATTAAATTTCATTGAAGAAGTAGGGGGCATAATTTGTCCCCTATTTTTAATTAATTTTAATTTTGCGATAGGGACACCGTGTGCCTTTTTTACTGCCAGATGTTTTAGGCTCCTCGCATTAAAGGCTCCCATGAAGGGCCATAATTTTACTGCTAGCTCCAAAATAAACCCAGTGATAAAGCTCATAATAAGGGAATTGATCACTACCCCCCTTCCCCACACAAAATGAAGAACCTATCTAAAGGCTCTTCATAAAATTTTTCAGGATATTTTTATGGCTCCTATTATAAGGCTCTACCATTTACCTTAGCCTTCTGTTTGAAATAGAACTTGGTTTCTACGAAAAGATATGGGTATTCCTTATTCTCTAGGTCATATACCAAGGTATAATCTACGCCCCTAACGTTAGCTTTCATATAATGAAACTCTCTCCAAGCCTCATCATTCAGATTCTTGATTACTTGTTCGAAGAACGTACAAAACCAACTCTCTTCCTTAGATACTTCTTTGTTCTACCAACTTCTTGGTAAAACATTTCCTCTACTACTCCACCGGCAGCATAGAACTGACCGGGAGTATAAACTTTTACTGCCATATAAATATTTTGATTAAGGTTCCCAAATGTCAAATGGTTTGTCTGGTTTTGTAGAAATTAATAAATAGTACCCATCTCTTTTTACCCTTAACTTAGAGTAGGTTATTCCATATTTCTTATAAATACTAACCTCTGTTTCATTGAGTAGGTTTTCTATACTACCTTTGAGTTGTCCACTGAATTTTTGAGGATAGCCATTTATCATAGACTTTATCCCTCCACATAACCTGTCGGATATCAGGGAAGGAATATCCCCGTTTATAACTACCTTTTCTATGTAGGCATCCCATACTGGTATATCATTCTTTTGTTGATATGTTGCACTTGGTATGATTATATCTATATCAGTTCTTCTTATCGCCATGTCTGAATATAACTTTCATAGTTAAAAAGAATAATCCCATCACTACTGCTGGACTCATCATCCATATAAGGAATAAAACTCCATACCTTACTTTAGTGCTTGACCTTTTCAAAGGAGTTTCACTTATTACACTTCTGAGAAAGATACAGAAGATAAACCCTAAGATATACATGATGATAAGTGTATATCCGAACCAAATTGGTGGTGTTGATGTTAGCATACTATGTATGAAATGATGATTAGACCTATAAAGCAGATGATGAATGTTTGAAAGGCTTCTTTTTTGCCATTTTCCCAGGATTCATTGCCTTCATACTCTTTGTTTATTCCTTTCCAAGCTTTGCTAAGTACTCCTGCATCTGAAATCCCATTGTCTATAACCCTTATAAAGTGATTTGTTATAAGGAATCTTATCATGAAACGTATCATTTTTCTTCCAGTTTTTCAAGTATACGACTTAGTTTATTAGCTGCATATCTAACAATTTCTGGATTTTCTATCCCTTTGTTGTTGATCAGAGTCAATTTCTCCAAATTTCTGGTTAAAAGTCTCTGTGCCATGAGATTTTTATACTTTTCCTCATCAAAAGGTTCAACTTTATATGTTGAATTCAGTGGATGAAGAGTTCTATCTGTCTTTATCCCATTTTCTAGGGTATAAATCCCCTTATTTCGGTCAACAATTTTGGTCTTTTCAAAAAATGCAGTGCCAGTTACCAGTAGTAAATCTCCAACTTTCATATAGTTTTGATATTAAATTTGCATATTATAGTAGTCTTTAGCAAGACCATCAGGTATATATTAAACAAATCTATTTTCAATGAATGTACTTGGTTATTTAGATAGCCTTTTTATTACCCTACGTATACATTCATTACCAACTCCAAACTTTTTAGATATGTATCCAGTTGATTTACCTATATTATGTAACTTAACCACTTCAATTTCTTGTTCTTTGGTTAATTTTGACCAAGGATTTAGATATCCAAATTTACCCTTACCAGGATTATTATCAGAAGTGAATAAGGTGGTTAACCTATTTTCCCTAAGTGCCTGTTGAATATTCATTTTCTGTGTTCCCCAGTATAAATTACTTACATGGTTATTCAATGGATTATTATCTTTATGGCATACACATGGGTAATTATGATGGTTAGGGATATAGATCATAGCTACTAGTCTAGATACAGAAAAATGACGATCTATCTTGCCAGCAATATGAATTCTAATCCTGTATGATTTTCTATTACCCTTAGTTACCATTTTAAGTTTTCTTAATCTCCAACCATTAGTTTTAGTAAAGCTATATACTTTACCATCTTTAGTTACATGGTATGGTAAGTCAAATACATTAGGTTTCATATATCATTAATATAAGTATGCAAAAACCAATAGTAATTTTGGGAGTTGATGCAGCTCAAGGAGCATTATTATTCCCATTTAAGGAGTCTGGCTTCGAAATAATAGCTAATGTTGAGCCAAGAGCTGTATTCCATTCCAAAAAAGAAGAGCAATGGAAGCTTAATTTTGGTGATATCCCATTCTTAAAGAGCCTTGAAGAGGTGAAATTTACCAAAATTGACATGATCATTGGTTCTCCATCCTGTGGTCATAGCTCTGTATTCTCCTATTCAAGGAAGAAAACCCTTGGTAAACCAAGAGAAGATGCAACCTTAAATCTGTATCTTTCTAGTGTTAAGAAGTTCAAACCAGCAGTATTTATGCTTGAGAACCTTCCAAAGCTTCTAGATTTCATCCCTATCAGTGAATGGGAAAATAATTTGCCTGATTATCAGCTTATAGTACACTGTCATTCCGTTACGGTATTTGGTAATTCCCAGAAAAGTAGGAAAAGATTAGTGATGATAGGAGTACGTAAGGATTCTGGAATCAATCCAAAAGTATTTGATCACACTTTTCAAGTAACTAAGCCTAAGAATCTGTGTCAATTGAAGAAAAAAGTAAGAAAAGACATAAATTACAGAGAATCTGATGACAAGAAATTAGCAATGTATCATTATGCTGATAAGTCTAAGACAACTCTTACTGTAGCTCAAGTGAGGAAGCTATGGAAAACTGAATTCAAAAATGATCACAAATGGCCAATGAGAACTCATAAGATGAAAACTCTACCAGGAGTATATCGCAATAGGAAGAAAGGTTACCCTTTGACTGTGAGACCTTCATCCAGGCAATTTAATCCTCATGGAAGGATAATGGGACTTGATGAATATAGAGTCATCATGGGATTCCCAGAATCATTTAAGGTATATTTTGATAAGAACAATCCAACCTATTGGTTGAACAAGGGGAGGAATACCCTGACAAAAGGAGCTGTATACGAGAATTCACTTTGGTTAAAGGCTTGCTTGAGGAAAGCTAAAATACTCTAATCAAGCCCCCTATCGCGTATACGCATACGTATAAGGAGAATTCTATTAGTATTTTAGTATACTAAAATACTAATAGAAGTTTATATAGCTAAAGCTATATAAACATATACTTTGTTCTATAGTAGTATTCTTATTCTTTCTAGATTAAGACTTACTTCTTTAATCCCCCCTATAATCCCCCCTTAATGGTTTCATAAAATCTCAATCACATGAAAAATGTAATCTTAACCATAGCCTTCATACTTATGACCTTAACTATATTCTGGATGTGGGATCAGAATTCAGAGTTAAGGCATGACTTGGAAAATATCAACCATCAACCCGATACAGTTTGGGTTAATAAACCTTTTGTTCCCAAAGTAGAGTTTCCAAAGATACAATTGCCTAGCATGGTATTCCTCTACCAGATAGATTCAGTACCAATTGAACGAATAGAGTATGTTGATAGAGTAGTTACTATCATACAGAAAGATTCAGTGAAGGTTGAATACAATGAGTTGTTCTTAACTAACTATCCACAAGCTCCAAAACTACTGCAGATACTTTCCAGTAGAGATAAACTGTCAATCACTACCTTCAATACAGACTGCAAACTATTTACTGAAGAGTATCAGGTAAATTATGATCGTTATCAGTACAACTATTCGGATGGGAAGTTAACCAATAAGAAAACGTCACTCATAAAAAGGTTTGATCCAGTCGTACAATATACCATCAGACCGGTACATAACATGCATGATCTGGATTTAGGCTTGAAGTACAATACCAGTAAATTTAATTATGAGGCCGGGTTGAATTTCAACTATTATCCCAAACTCAGGGACAATTTATCACTTGATCCTTACATAAGAGTTTCATACAGTTTTTGATATGGCAAGAAAGAAGACATTACTAGAAGGAGATACAAATATTACACCAGAACAACTTAAGACCTTGGTCCGTGTGATGAAGGATCCATTCTTCTTTTCTACTTTCTGCTATGTTATCAACCCTGTGTTGGGTATGGTTAAGTTCTTGCTATATCCATTTCAGAAAGCAGTACTATACCAATTCATGCTGAACAGGTTCAATATCATCCTTAAATTCCGTCAGGCTGGTATTACAGAGTTGATATCCATGTATTGTCTCTGGTTAGCAATGTATCACCCAAACAAGAAGATAAACATCATCTCGATCAAAGATACTGTAGCAAAGAAGGTACTGAAGAAGATCAAGTTTATGTACAAGAATCTTCCTTCATATCTACAAGAACCAATTATAAACGGTCGTACTGGAGAATTTGGTTCTGTATCAACAATAGAATTTGCAAATGGCTCCATAATTGAGTCTATACCAACATCAGATCAAGCAGGTCGTTCTGAATCTTTGTCGTTGTTGGTAATTGATGAGGCAGCAATTGTAAGATGGGCTTCAACGATATGGGCATCGGCATTCCCCACATTGAGCTGTATATCAGGGAGTTACGAAATATTACTTACTAAAAATCCCTATCGGAAAAATATAGAAGGTAATAAAAAAGGTCTACAGGCTTTTCTTAAGCCTATAAAAGAATTAGCTCCAGATGAAATAGGAGTAAGAGATTTAAGAAAAGAGAAGTTATATACTCTAACTCATACTGGAACTTGGAAACAAGTATTGGATGCTGTATATAAAGGAAAGCTTTTAACTTGGGAGGTAGAAGACAATAGAGGTAAAATTTTAGATTGTACTCCTAAACACCGCTTATTAACTCCACAAGGCTGGAGGACAGTATCTGATATTGTTAAGTATGGCCTAAAAATAGTTCAGGTAGATACCAAATACGATTCTATAGGTAATACGATTTTAGTAAAACCACCAAAGAAAGTAGTATTCAAGCCATTGTTTACTTTTGGCAAGTTCAAATATCAAATAACTAACTTTGGTAAAGTATATAAAGTTGGTAGTAATGGTGAAAGGACTGAAGTAAGAATAAGAGTACACAAAGGATATAATACTCTTACACTATTCTCTAAGTTAGAGGGTGGTACTAAGAATTGGAAAGTATCTAGATTAGTATATGAAACATTTATTGGTTCAGTACCAGATGGTATGGTAATTGACCATATCAATAATAATCCTCTTCAGGATTGGGTAACTAATTTGAAGTGTGTAACCAATTCAGAGAATATAAAGAAGTCATATAATACTAATTTATCTCACGTTACCTCTTTATCTGGTTATCCGATAGAATTACATTCTAAGGTATTACACACATTAGATTTGAATCCTGGTAAGAGTGACCAAGAAGTTAAAGAAGTATTAGCTAAACAGGGATTAAATATAAGTAGGAAAAGTATAGGTAATATACTAAGAAATTCTAAAGTATATCTATCAAAATTAACCGTAAACCGAGAGTATGTAACAGACATATATGATATACATGTAGAAGGGGATCACTCATATATACTACCAACTTGTAACTTTGTAAATCATAACACTGGCGGTTCAGCTATCGTAAACTCTTGTATTACGGGAGATACCCAGATTATTGGCAAGGATGGTCCTTTTAGGGTTGATTCTATTTGTCCCAAAACTTTTGGTAAGATGGATATATCACATCTTGGACTGAGAGTATTATCACATACTGGAAAGTGGCAGAGAGTACTTGGTTCTGTAAATAAGGGTGTACTTAAAACTTGGGAAGTTCACAATGAGCAAGGTAGGGTTATTAAATGTACTCCAAAACATAAGTTGTATACTCTTGAAGGTTGGTTACCTGTTTCAGAGATAATTAAACGAGACATACCAGCTATCTTCTATCATACTGGTATAAGTGGTCTGGAGCAGAATCCAGTAACAATAAAACCTAAGAAAGAGATATGCAAACCTATACCTGGTTTTCCAAACTATGAAGTCTCCAACTGGGGAAGAATCTTCATTGTAAAGAATGGAACACGAATAGAGAAGCTACCAAAACCCTGTACTAACCGAGAAAAGTATCTAAATATAAGCCTGTGGAATCAAGGTCAAAAGAAAAAGATATGTGTACACAATCTGGTGGCTAAAGTATTCTTGGGAGAAATTCCAGAAGGATATGTAGTTGACCACATTAATAATAATCCATCAGACAATTATGTAACAAATCTCCAGATAGTTACCGTAGCTGAGAACGGTAAAAAAGCTACGAAATATTCTTATGGAATGAAGCTTGGATCTAAACTAAAAGGTGGATTCAACTACGACTTAAGAGTGGTAGCTTACATAAGATATCGTTATCAGGAACTTGGTTACTATTATGGAGTTTTGGAGAAGATATCTCAGGAGGTTGAAGATAAGTTCGGAGTTAAGCTTAACAAACCCTATATTCAACGTATTGTATCTGGTAAACGTGGTACGAGTATCTACATTTCTAAGCTGAAAGTAGTTAGAAAGTATTATGATACCATTTATGATATTTGCGTTGAAAACGATGAATCTTACCTCATAAATGAAGACTACGTGTCTCATAACACGCCCTACGGCGTAGGGAACTTCTTCCACGGTGCTTGGGTAGATGCTATAGCTGGTGGTAACCCGCTTAATCCCATCAGACTCTATTGGCAGATGCACCCCGATAGAGATCAGAAGTGGTATGAGGAGATGTCTACTGCTCTTGGTCCAAAGAGAACTGCTCAGGAGATTGATGGTGACTTCCTATCATCTGGTAATACAGTATTTGATTTAGTTGATATTAAGGCTATAGAAGAGTGCTTATCTGACTATCCCATTATCAATACACGTTTGAAAGGTCAGTATAAGGAATTCAATGAGCCTGATCCAAACAAAGAGTATTTCATTGGTGGTGACTGTGCAACTGGTAGAGGTACTGACTACTCAGCTTTTACTTGTATGGATAGAGATGGAGAAGAGTCTGCAGTATACAAGGGTAGAATACCTTTGAACAAATATGCTCGTTTACTTGGTGATATCGGAGAAAAGTATAACTTTGCTAAGCTAGCTCCAGAGACTAATGATGTTGGTATGGCTGTAACAACTATACTCCAAGATGAAGGTTATCCAAACCTATACTTCTATACTAAATTGTTAAGGAAGAAACGTCACAGTCGTCCAGAAGAAGAGAAGTTCCCGGGTTGGTTAACAACCGCAAAGAATAGGTCAGTAATTGTAGAGAATCTTGAAAAGGATATAAGGGAAAACAATGTGGTAATTAAAGATCCGTTCTTTGTTCAAGAGGCTTATACCTTCATATATGATGGTGCAGGAAGACCTATTGCCAGAGGTAAACATAGAATGAGTACCTCATCTATGGATATTGACTTAGAGGGTGAAACATATTCCGATGACTCCATATTCGGTAAAGCCATAACAAATCACATCAGATGTCATAGTGCATCATCAACTGTGGTTATTCCTCAGTAGAACATAAACAAATTTACATAACATGAAACTTAATCCTATCAGTTGGTTCACAAGGTCAAAGCCCAAAGAATCAAAGAACAAAGATGAAGGAAAGGGTTCTATAAGTCCAGGAAGAGTTTCCCAACCAGATGATGGTGTGGGAAATTCTGAGTTAATTACAACTCTAAATGGTATTACTAACTTAGTTACTCCAACCTTCAGAACAGAACTAATACCAATTATTCGGGATTTATACAAAGTAAACCCAGATGTCAGTATTGCACTGCAAGACATGTTCAAGCTGTCAAATACTGGCCATACTATAGACTTCCCAAACAATACCGCAGAAGAATCAACTAAGATGAGAAATCATCTTAGAGAGGTATCTAAGAAGTGGTCAAGATATACAGCTGGTATAGACGGATTGGTAAACAAGTTCATTGTTCAACTTTTAGTTGGTGGTGCAATATCAGTAGAGGGTGTACCAAACAAAGAGTTGACTGGATTAGAGACAATACTATTCATTAAACCAGAAACTATAAGGTTTAAGAGAGAGAACAATGGAGTATATCATCCATATCAGAGGAATCCAAGGATAGTAGATGGAGTAAAGGATACATTCATCAGACTTAATACAGAAACATATTGTTATGTTGGGATGTACAATGATACTGATGAACCGTATGGAGTACCTCCATTTATGTCTGCATTAGACTCTATAGCTGGTCAGCATACTATGAGAAAGAATTTCAAACATATCATGGAGATCATGGGTATGGTTGGATTCTTAGAGGCAAAGATGGCTAAACCTCCTCGTACTGCTGGTGAAAGTGAAAAAGCTTATCAAGGTCGTCTAAACAGTACACTCCGTAAGATGAAGACTAACATAGTTAGTGGTATGTCAGATGGAGTTGTAGTTGGTTATATTGATGATCATGAATTCGACCTGAAATCAACATCAGCTTCTATGCAGAACATAAATCTCCCATGGAATATGAACCAGCAGTCTGTTGCTAATGGGTTGGGGGTAAATGGTTCTATCATAGGAGTATCAGCATCTCAAGCTGGAACAGAAGGAGGGGCTGGTATACAGCTGTCAAAGATGATATCCCAGTTAAAGAATATCCAAACACTTGTAATATTTGTATTGGAATTCTTTTATTCTCTAGAACTGCGTCTGGCTGGATTTAATAACAAGGGAATAACAATTCAATTTGGAACTTCAACAGTTTCTGATGACATTAAGTTACAGCAAGCAAGGGAATATAGGGCTAGAGTAAATATAACACTTTACAATCAGGGTATCATAAGTCAGGATCAATTTGCACGTGATATGGGGTATGAAGCTCCTGATCTACCAGAACCCCGTACACCAGTAGATTCAGATGATTCATCCGGTACTGGTGATACAGATACTGGTAAGAAGAAAAAGGATAGAAAAGACGATAAAGAAAGGTCAGATCGTAAGGGCAGGGACAAAAATAACCCAAACCCAAGAAGAGGTGATCAAGATAGTAAACCGAGATAAATTATGCCACCTATTGAAAAACAAAACACCGATGTAATGGTGTTAAGTGCAGCTCATAGCTTAATGGTATCAGATGTACCAGAAGTAGTTATTGATGCTCACTCTCTTTCTGAAAACTTCTACAAGGGAACAGGTAATTTCAGTGATGATCCAAAGAAGTCATTAGAGAGGTTCGGTATGTGGGGAGGTACTTTGAATGTGAATCAATTTATGCCAAATGTAACTCCAGACATGCTGAAACCAAAGGACACAGACTTTATTGAGCCAATGTTCAGAATGCTTTCGGCTGCTGTTGTAGCAAAGAAGTATAATCCTACTGAATTTCCAGAACAGATCCTCAAAGAGTCAATGCCATTACTGGTTGGTCAGTCTGTAAACCTTGATCATGAAACTGATGTGGCTAATGCTATCGGATCAGTTAAATCTGTTGAATGGCAAGACGCATACAAAGATGAAAAGACTGGAGTAGTAATACCTGCTGGTATAAACGGTATACTGAAGATAGATGGATTATCAAATCCACGTATAGCTCGTGGTATACAAATGGATCCACCTTCTATACATTCTAATTCTGTAACTGTAGAGTTTGCATGGAAACCATCCCACCAATTTGATGATATATGGGAGTTCTATTCTAAACTTGGTACATATACAGATAAGGGAGAACTTATACGTAGGGTTGCTACAAAGATAATCTCTTATAAAGAGACATCTCTGGTATGGCATGGAGCTGATCCATTTGCTCAATTGATTAAGAGTGGTAGGTTAAATAGCCCTGCTTATGCTGGAAGTCAGTATTATTCTTTTTCCGAAGAGAAAGCAGCCGAGGCTAATGATCCGATAAAGAGGATATCTCTATTCGACTTCAAGGTTCTTTCAGAAAAAGATATAAAGTACAATACCAGTAAATCTAATAATGAAAAGGGTGCCGGAAAGGGTAACCATAATAACCAAAATAATAAAACAAACATGGACAAAGAATTGCAGCAGATGCTTGCGAGCCTCTTTGGTGAAAATCTTTTGACCCTTTCTGAAGGTCAGGAAGTTTCGACAGAGCTGGCTCTCACTCAGATTAAAACTCTGGTACAGCAGAACAAGGACTTCGCTGATGCTGTGAAGGCGAAGGATGAGGAAATTGAAAAACTCACTGAGGAAAAGACCAATCTTGAAAAAGACCTCAATTCTTACAAGGAGGCTAAAGAGAATTGGGATTGCCACATTAAATCGTATCGTGAGGAAACGGTGGCAGCATATAAGAAAGTTTCTGGTGAGGATAAGGTAGACCAGAATATCCTGGCTTTACTGGAGAATGAAGGAACAACTCTGGAGACTCTCAAAGCTCTGCGTAAGACTTATGATGCACAGCTGGAAGAGAAATTCCCCATGCACTGCAATAATTGCGGTTCTCATGATGTTGGCCGAGCATCATCTATTAATCCCGAAGATGATGAGGAAAAGAATAAGGCACCGAAATCTACTCGTGATATAGCTTTAACTTTGGCAGATCGTAAACTTCGGGGAGAAAAGAAATAACAAACAACTAAAATATCAAGTTAAATTATGGCAGACTTACACAAAGTGGGTGGACGGACCCCACAGGCTGTGATTTACAAAAGTGAATCGCACAAGCTTCATCAGGCATTTCCGGTAAAGAGTGGCGATACCATCGTTCAGGGTCAACCGGTAAAACTTAATGACGATGGAACTATCTCTCCGTATACTGGGGCAGCTGGTGATATGTATCTCGGTATTGCTGTTAACTACAGTAAATATCCTGCATATCCTGCAAATGCAGCTGGTGTAGAAGTAACTGTAATGGTAGAAGCCTTTGCAATTATACACGGTATAGCTAAGGCAGAGCTTACCACCACTGGTTATGTTAAGACCGATGGAACTTTGGATGAAAGCGGAACGTATACAAACTTCCAGCCCTCCGATGCAAATGCAGAGACTAAGTTCATAGCTATCAACGTAGCTGAGGTTGGTGATCTGATTCAAATCCTGGTAAAATAACAGAAAATAACATTACTAAATATGGCAGAAAAAACCTTAACTCGGGAGCAGTACTTAAAGGAGCTTCCCGAAATTGTAAAGAACATGGATGGCTTCCGTCAGGGAAGCAACAAGAGTCTCCCAGTGGATATTCATCTGGGTGATATGCTCCAGGAGAAATACGGTCTCACTCAGGAGGATTATTTCAAGGCTATCGGTTTCAACCCGAAAGTTGATACGATGGAGAATATTTACTCCATGCCTAATCCTGAGCTGCGTTGGCTTGTTCCTGAGATTGTACGTGAGGCAATCTATCTTGGAATGCGTGAGGCACCTTTCTATCCGAACATCATTGCATCTGATCAGCCTATTAATGGGCTAACGGCTATCATGCCTCTGGTAAATATGTCGGATGCTAATCCTGCACGAGTTAACGAGGCAGAGACAATTCCTCTGGGTACTGTATCCTTCGGACAGAAGTCGGTAAACCTTTTCAAGATCGGTAAGGGATTCAAGGTAACCGATGAGGTACGTAGCTATGTATCCATGGATGTAATGGCCATCTTCCTTCGTGACTTCGGTGTTCAGCTTGGTTATGCAATGGATGCTCTGGCAATGGATGTACTCGTAAAGGGTAACAAACTTGATGGTTCTGAATCGGCTCCTGTTATCGGTGTAGGTGATACTCAGAATGGTATACAGTATCGTGACCTTCTCCGGGTATGGATTCGTGCATCTCGCCTTGGTCGTCAGTTCCGTACTATTATCGGTGGTGAAGAGCAGGCACTTAATCTGCTTGATCTGCCTGAATTCAAGTTACGTTCGTCGGGTACTACTAATGCTCGCTTGAACCTGAAGACTCCAGTTCCAAATTCGGCAGACTTCTATATTCACGGTGGAACTCCAGAAAATGAGGTAATGCTTATAGATCCATCGGCTGCCATGATTAAGTTGACTGCTAAGCAGCTTATGCTTGAGTCTGAACGTATAGTATCGAACCAGACAGAGGCTATTTATGCTTCGTTAACTACTGGTTTCTCGAAGATGTATCAGGATGCTTCTATCCTCATAGATGCAACTAAGGAATTCTCTACCAATGGATTCCCTGATTACATGGATGTAGATAATTACCTGAAAGGCATCCTCGAATAATTAAACCACTTAACAATATAAGGAGGGAGTATATACTCCCTCCTTTAATCCATTTAACTATGGCAAAATACATAAAACTTAATCCAAAGGCAAGTATCTTCTATGATCAGGCTTCTAAGATTAAGGTACTTCGCAAGGATGTTGTTGAGATAACCGAGAATCAGTTTAATTCCCGGGTAATCCGAGCAGCTATTGCAAATGGTTACCTTATAGAAGCTAAGGCAGAAGAAGTTAAAGTCAAGACAGAAGAAGTTAATCCTAAGAAGAAAGCTGATTCAAAGAAAGAAGTGGACACAGAAGCTCTTAAAGATAAGTTAATTGGTCTTATAGAGGCAGGCGAAGCTCCAGAAAAAATAAAGGGTCAGTTCAATGGAGAAGAGCTGAAAGCTTTGGCTATCTCTTTAGATATTGAACCAGAAGATGGTGATACTAAGCTTGACTTGGTAAATGCCATTTTAGATGAGTTTAACAGCGGAGAAGACGAGTAATATATGAAAACGGTGGATTTTTTATCTACCGTAGTTGGACTAAATGCAAGGTTCAGGGCATTCGCTGATGAGCTACCTCATGATTTCACGGTAACATGGGTATTTGGTGATGGGAAGACAGAATCACATGTAGGTGTGGTAACTGCTTCCCATCTTTATGAAAATCCTGGCGACTATGTTGTCAAGGTAACAATAACAAATAACTATGGTGGAGAGAATCTTTCCAAAACCAATGTAATCGGAGTTAGTGATCAAGTAAATACCCAGTTGCCTGGCAGTATCTATGAGCTGATAGACACTTATATTCCTGAGGATATCTTCGGTAAGGTTTCTCTTAAAGAGAAGCAGCAATTCATTGAAAAATGGCAGCTGTATATTCAGCCGCTAGTAAATCATGAGATTCCCATAGAGGAATTTAATAATGAGTTGTATTATGAAGCTCTAGAAAACCAGCTAATTATGGAATTGGCAGCCTATGATTATATGGTTGTACAAATATCTTTAATGGTTGGTGCTACTGCAGAATCGGTTAAAGACAGTAACTCAACCTCTAGCTCAGAATCAGAATCTTCTGAATCAAGTAGAGGTTCAGGTGAGGTTAAACGAATACAAACAGGTCCAACTGAGGTAGAATTCTTCAACGATACAGACTCAGAATCTAAAACCTCATCCAATGTTATAAAAGCAATGCAACCAGGTGGAGTTATTGATATACTCAAACAAAACCTGTGTATGCTTGCTGAAAGACTTTCCATATATCTACCTATTTGCAGAACAGTGAAGAAGGTAGTAGTTCCAAAAGTAGTCAATCACCGGAGGCCAGGTCCATTAGATGGCCCAGACCCAGGCTTCCCAGTAAAGAAGTAGGGTATGGCACGAAGGAAAAGGATTACTAATGGAGTATGGGATAGATACAAAGCCATAGTAAATGACTTTGTTGAAGTGGATGCAGGGAAGCAACCTCTAATCTGGTTGAAGAGATTTGACCAGATGTTATCTTACGGTGAAGATACTGGAAACAACTATGAACCGTATCTATTGGATGGCTTAATCCAATATAACTACATAAGAACTTGGCCTTCATTAAAAGAAACCGTATCAGGTGAATTAGACGGTATCAATATTGTGCTATACGTAACCAAGAGGTCATTAGCAGAGAATGGACATTTAACCAAAGATGGTTACTGGGACTTTGACTGGGCACAGGATAAGTTTGTAATCAATGGTAAAGTATATTCTCCATCTGGTGATACTCAAGTTGCTCAAGCACATGATGAGGCTTTGTTATTCTTTGTAGTATTGAAGAGAGAGACTCCTGAAGAGACGAAAAAGATACTTAATTACATGGAAAATGTAGGCAAGTACCTTGAGTTGACCAAGTACATCCTTGAACTAAACGAAATGAATAATTACGATGATGAAACTACCGTAAAGACGAATACTACATTTAGAGTTAGACCCAAATAAAAAAATGGCTGAAGTAAAACAGAACGGTGTAGTTGTTAGTCCTTCCACTGGTTCTGGTAATACCACTTTACAGGTAAAGGCAGAAGTTGCTAACCGTGGTAACCGTTTAGCTCAGACTGCCACTTTTGAAGTAGAGGGTTCCGGTGTAGCTGAGAAGAAGCAATTTGTTGCTAACCATCTCCCAGCTGCAGAGTTCATTGAGTTTGATAATGCTAGCCCAGCAGTTGATAAGGGTGGTGGTAGTGTAACATTAACTGGTAAATCCAATACTACCAAGATTACCTTTTCAAAAGGTGCTGGTGATGTCATAGGTGCAGATATTTCTGCAATCAAATTTACTGCAAACGGAGCTTCTGCAACTAGTGGTATTGCAATAACTGGTGACCCCGGTGCTAAAGCTAAGTACACTTTTAGTGTTACTTTGACTGCAGCAGCAAACGAAACAATTGAAGCCAGAACTCAGCAGATTATTGCTATTGCTGCTGGTGGACAGAAGGCTACGGCTACACTGAATCAGACTGCTGGTGATCCATTTATCGAAGTTACACCGACAGAGATCGATGTACCTCAGGATGGTTCTGCAGTTCAGGTTACGGTGGATACCAACACCACATTCACTGTTACTCCCAAATCGTAAAGATACGGAGTTTTGGTATAGTAGGGTGGGATATCTCTACTATACCCCAAATTTAATACTTAAAGTATGGCAAAAGTTACTATACCATGGGGTGATGGCTCTGGTGATAATTTTTACATAGATTATACCGGAGTTGAAGGGAGTTCAGAATCACTCATAACTTCCGATATTAACCAAACAGGAGTAGAAAGAAGAAAAACTTTAGTATTCAGAACTACAACTTCAAATGTAGTAACTGCATTACAATCCGAGGCTTATTTAACAGTAATCCAAAAACCAGACAGTTTAGTAGTAGCTATGTTTAATAACACAGTTGCTACGTTCGGTACTTCAGAAGTTAAAGCTGGTTGGAGAGATACTAAAAACAATAGATAGATATGGCAAAGTTTGTAGATATAAATTCTCTCACTGAGAAGGTAAACCCTGACGGTAACGAACAGATTCAGGTATCTGATACTCAGAAATTTATATGGAAAAATGCTCTTATGAATTCTGGTGGATTAATAGGAGCTATTTTGTCATATGCTACCCAGTATTCAATGGGGGATACAGCTAATAGAAAAACGTTAATCTCATTAATAGGGCAACTGTTTTATAACACTGGTTCTAGAACAGACAGTTTCTTTCGTTTTGTCTGTGGATCAGTAACTATTCCGAGTAGCACAGATAAGCAAGAATATTTCGGAATAGTATTCTATGATGCGTACTATACCAGGACGTATGCTGTATTTTTCGGATTCGAGAATAATAGCGTTCCGATTACCTTCTTTCAGAGACAAGGAAACTACGTTACCGACTCTCCGATAGATGACAATTTTGTTACGAATATAATAAATGGTACAGAGTGGACTAAATTAGGGACGGTAGATTTTGACGCTCTTCTGAAACAGACATACGGAACAAACACACAGTTCTTGGCTCCGGTACAGGGGAGTGAAGTACTGTTGACAACAACCATAGAACGTATTCTGTACGCACTGGGTTTCCGCGGGACTAATACCAATTTCCGTTTCCTGACGGGAGTGAACAGTACGTCGGAAACTTACTGGGGGGTTGCTTTCTACAACTCCGGCCAGAACAAGACGTTTACGGTGTTGTTCGGTATCGGAGGAAGCTCGCTTCCGGTCGGTATGTACCAAAAAGCCGGTAATGTGACTACACAAAAATCAGTGGACAATGAGTTCATTCAGGATGTGCTGTCGACGTGGACTAAATCGTGGTCACTGAACCATCAGGGAACTCAGGGAACAATTTATACGTCAGACGTAGTAGCGGGTGACTCCAAAAATCCTATAATTCCCGCTACTACATTCGCCCTGCCTAATGTATCTAATTCTAAATTGGATGCGCTTCTGAATCAGATTCTTTTTTGTACCGGCATTAGGGGCGGCGAATTCCACAGTAGAAATTTTCGTTTCATTAATGCTACCTATAAGATTCCCAATATAACGAATGCCCAATGCCACTGGGGTGTGGTGTGGTACAATAGCTACCATGTGAAAACCTATTGCATGCTGGTGAATACGGAAATAGCAGAGTCCAAGAATATCCAGATTTTTCAGAAACAGGGCAATGGATTGTACGATGATGCCAGCGATGATGAACTTGTTAAGAAAGTGCTCTCTCTTAATACATGGTCTCGGGTAGTCAGTTTCGGGGGTACTTTACTTGCAGAAAAAGTTTTAGTAGAAGCACCAACTTTATTCGATGAAAATACCTCAAGTACGTGGGATCCAACTGCAGCTAATAATTTACAGGAATTAGTTAATGGACTTCTATACCGAATTGGTGTTAGAATAACCTCAGACGGTCTGAATTTAGGATTCCGTGTTGCACAGGCAAACGGTAAAATAGCAATCATTGCTAATGATCAATCCTCATCAGATTACTCTGTATTCCTGTTCAGTGGTGGTTCTGTTATACACACATACTTGATCGACCAGAGTTATGTCATGGAGTGGATAGGTAACTATTCATCAGATAGTGATATAATAGCTAGCATAGAGAGTGATGGTAGTGAAACAGGTATGCTTGATTTGGCTGGTATCTCTAATTTCGCTACGAAGTCATACGTCAAGCCGAACGATGCTGTACTGACGATGTTCCCCTCGGGTTACAGAACTGTTATCCCGGGAGAAAACCTTACGACTAACTTAACCTCTGGGACACTGAAAGTACAAGTTCCAAGTTTGCTTACTGCACAAGTAAAGAATGGTCCATTCCGTGATGCTGTAATAGACGTTCCATATGGTGTTACTGTACAGTTTGCTGATCAAGTAGGTATAGTATATAAAGCAGATGGTGTTGATGGATTTACTGCTACATCTGGTAGAAAGGTATATACTATTCACTTTGTGCCTACAACGTCGTCGACTACTAATATAACCTTTAGAGCATTTGTAAACGTGACAAACTATAAGTAGGATGCTTACTGCTTTTTTTGCTTCACAGAATGGTACAAGTAAAACAGTGCCAAAAACTCTGACATATCAGTTTGAGAATAGTTCTGGTATGGGATTATCCATAGTACAAGGTAACCCAGAAAACCCATTAACTTCAAGAACTGTAAATGTACCATTTAGTAATGATCCTTATGTAATTACTAGCAGGTTATCATCAGAGGGGAATATAACTCCTATGATATCTGTTAAGTCAGAAAATAACTGGGTATTAAACATCAGAGTTTACTTAAGAAAGTACGGTACTGCTACGGATACTTTCTTAGGAGGATTAAATATAGATAAAGATCACTATGGTACTAACACTATAAGTGGTACTACCAAGGTTAACTTTGGTGATACTTTAATTTATAGGATAAATTTACTTGATGGTGTACTAACTTCTAAATCCATAGCTAATACCTTCCCAACTGGCAGCATTCAAGATCCAGCTTGGGGATTGAGTTTGGAGGATTTATACACAACAAGTTTCATAGGTATGGAATTAAAGAAAGGTGAACCATATCCTTATGACTTGGTGGTAGATTTAGGACCCAGTACAAAAGGTACTTTCGAAGATTGTAATGCAGTAGTAGAGTTCTACGAGAAATACCGTGGTAAGATTGATGAAGTAACATTCTATGCTAATACAGCAGAAGATGTTGGTAATATAGTAGTTGGTATGGATACCAATAAAAAGGTGGTTATGTATTTGAAATATGTGACCAGTGCTAGTGTAGACCCACCAACTCCATCAAAAGTTGCCATTGATTTTACTGTGGGTATTTCTCCTCATTCACCCGGTACAGAAACTACGATATCCATTTATAATAAGGCAAGAACCCGATTATTAAAGAGTGTGACTTATGAAGATGGAGATGTAAGAGTTGGTTCTTCTACAGAGTTTACTAACGTACCTAATAGTGATAACAATGTATATTACTTAGTTATTACTGGGTCAGTGAATAGGTCAGAGTTATTTAACTTCTACGATGGAGGAGTATACATTTTCTAAAACAAAAGCCTTATGAAAATATCAAAACTTGGATGGCTGTACGTAGCATTGCTAATAGCTTCCGTAATAATCTTCTCTTGTATTTGGAGATGGCTGGACAACGGACTGGTAGCATTCTTGCTCATTTTATATCCGATAGTGTATTTCATTGCCGGATATTTTGCTCATTATCTCAAAATAAAGGCAGCCATTAAGAAAGAATAGGCAATGTCCAGTATCTTAAAAGAACATCAACATAAAACTAAGTTTGGTAAGTTCTTGCATACTCTGGTGCATATCCTTTTGTATATTTGGCAACTACCTCAAAACTTAGCAGGTTTAATATACATGATAGTACTAAGGGGAGAGAAAAGGATTCTTAAACAAAGAGGCACTGCTTTCTATGTAGCTCCTACAATGAATGGCGGTGTAAGTTTGGGAAACTACATCTTTCTTTCAGAAAGGTCAGGATTAAAGGAGCCTGCTTATGATCACGAGTTTGGTCATTGCATACAGTCTAGAATACTTGGGCCATTATATTTACCCATCGTAGGATTGTGCAGTGGTCTTCATTGCCTATTCCATAATAGAAAGAATAATTACTACGAATTCTGGACAGAGAAATGGGCAAACAAACTTGGTGGAATAGAAGGTTATGCCGGAGAGTACCATTATCATAAGGATGGTGTAATAAGAACTGTTTACTCAGAGTTAAAGGACTTTTACGATAAACATTTTTAACAATGGCAAGAACGGTTAATATCACTCTACCTAAAATATCAGACCTGGTTCTTCAAGTAAAGTTAAACGGTGAATGGCAAACGGTTGAAGCTTTAGTAAGTAACCTTGGTCCAAGTATGCAGATAGGGTATGATAGAGCCGTAGATAAGTTCTCAAGATCTTTACTGTCAATAGTTAAGAAGTCACTAACTTTGGGTATACCACCAGTTGGTGGTGGGGTAACTTGGCAACCGTTATCCCAAGCTACTATAGAAAGATACGGACAACATCCTATTTATAACCTGACTGGCCTTTATTCTAGGTCAGTTGGGTTATATAGGTATAAATCGAGAGTTCTAATAGGATTGCCTATTGGAATTAGGAGATCTTCTCAGAAAAAATTAACACTAAACCAGCTTGCTAAAATGTTGGAATCTGGATCCAGTGATGGTAGGATTCCTCCAAGGCCAGTATGGGCACCTTCTCTTAAAGCTGTTGGTGGTAAGAATAAGCTAAAGCAACTTATCCTAACAGAGATACGCAGAGAACTTCAAAAATATGGTGTAAGACCCAATCAAGTAAAATGGTAAATTCTCAGGAAATTATAGAGAGGTCCATATACATGGCTCTATTGAATATGGCCATTGAATTGGGCTACACTATAAACCCAGAAGACTATCTCCCAACCAGTGCAGAAAATGCTGCAAGGTTTAAAGAAGACCTTAAAAAGATCATCGATGACAAGGGGTTCTATATAGGTATCTTTGGAGTGGGTAATAATCATTCCAGAGGTATAAAGGAAACTCCTCGAATAGTAGTTGATTCAGAAGGTTTCTATCCTGGTGATGTAGGACTACCAAGACAAATAATACAGAAAGAAGAGGGTATAGGTTATACTGCAACCGAAGTACCTTATGAATCCCTATCACAATATATGAACATAAGATTGTGTGCTTTATCATCAGAACACATGAGATTGCTGCATCAAATTATGTTCTGGTCAGTACCACAAAGAGGTTACTTAAAACCCTACGATGAACCCGAGTTCCTATTCACAGGTAACATATACCTTAGGATAGTTAACTTTTACAATATGCCAGACCTGGAAAACGGGTTAATGGAAAAAGTATATCAATTTGAAGTACAGGATTGCCTCCTAGAGAAAAATACTCCTCCAGAGGTAATTACTCCAATAAGAGATATTTCTGTTCTTCTAGAAAATACAGATTATACAATTAAAGTACCATAATATATGGACAAAAGATTAAAAATACTTTTGGAAGAGGTTAAAGGTTCAGATCCTAACCTTGATACCATGGATAGAAACACAAGAGTAAGAGCTGGTAATTACCAATTCCCTTTCTCTGGTCAGCAGTTAGATTATCTGTTATTAACTTTAGCCAAGAAGTTATCAGATGGAGATATACTGATATTCTCTGATCCAAGTAATCCTCAGACTGTATTATCTGAGATAACCAAATATCAGCTAGATGATCCATCTAAAATATATACTTCTTATGAAGTGGTATTTGGAACTTATATAGGCACACTAAGAATAGATTCTCAGGATACTGCTAGTGTATCTATATTACAGTCTGGTAAAATCCTTTATTGTAGTATGAATTTGACCAATGGTCAAGTAACATTAGAAAAGGAAATACAGCTGGATGATATAGATAAGGTTACTCATGAGGAACATATATTAACTCTTGAGATAGGTGATTCTGCCGAAGTTAGCGAAAGGAACTTAGAAAAGTTGAGAGCTAATGCTGGAGAACATTTCCTATGTAACCTTGATTATGGATACGGAGTAGGCAGGTGGAATCCAACTGATGGTGGTAGTTCAGTAATAATGACTTCTGAGGGTATAAAGACAAGTTGGGACTTAGCTCCTGACGGTTCTATATCCAAAATAGAAGACGAAATATTGCCAGATGTTCCTTACCGAGTAAGTGTACCAGGCACTTCTATAAATACAGTTGTTGATGAAGTGATAGGGTCACAAATAATCAAAGCTAGTGTACTGGTAATAGAAGGAGGATCTACTGGGCCGATATCTTATTTAAGATGTGTAGATTCTACAAGCAGTGTAATTCAATTCGCTTCTATAACTAAAGATCTAAGGTTATCTGTACTCTCATATGATGTATCTGCAAGAAATTTGACCCAGGCATTCGTAAATATAAACGAAGAGCCAGAAGGTATTGCTAATTCATTATATCAGTACCTTGGATTTACTGAGGAAGAGTTAACTGCAGAACAGTTTAAGAATGGATTGAAAAATGCCATATTAGCTTACAAAGACGGGCCAATTGCTTAATAACACTTTAATATAATTAAATATGCCACAGACTCCAAGAGTAAGGTTCAACTTTAAGAACCTGAACGTGCAATCGAGTGTGCCTCTGTTGGGCGTAATCAACATGGTAGCTCGTACTACCAAGGGTCCGTTAGAAGACCCAAGTGATTTGATTTCAAGCCCATCTCAGTTCATTCGTATCTTTGGTTCGGAGATAGTTCCGGATGGTTCAGTATCGAACATAATGAAAGCCCTGGAAATGGGTGCAAAAGTTCGAGTATCTAGAGTAGCTGGTAAGGGAGCTAGTTATGGATGGGCAAAACCAATGGCTGTAACTCCAGCAGCTGCAGCACTCAGTGCACCATCAACTTCAGTTCCAGACGGTTCAGCAATTATATCCATAGTAATTTCTGATCCAAGTGGAGCAGAGAATAGCCTTACAATGAATATGGCTATTCGTACTCGGGAAGCAGGTTCTCCGGTACTTGATAATACTGGGGTAAATTTGAATCGTCCCTTCTACTTAAAATTGAATGTATCCACAGAGCCAACACTCCGTGCAAGTATCATTCAGTATGGTGCAAGGGATGAGGAAACTAAGATACCAACTTATGACAGTATCTTAAATGAGACACTGTTCTTCTCTGCTGTATCGGCAAATACTACTGATGGTGTAACTACCCCTTCTATCAATGTAAATACTTTACAGAATTTCTTGGATAATGCTCCAAACATTACGTTCGAGGCAATTCAGGGAAAAGAAGGTGATGGCCAGGGAACTATGGAAACTCTGGCAACTGGCATACAGACCATGGAAGACATAGTTTCTATACTTCGTCAGTTCTCCAACTGGAATTCTACCATTATGATTGGTAAGATTGCTTCTGGAACGGTTGATACCAATGAAGTCAGTGATACCAATGTATACATGGAATGCTCGGAGGGAACTGTTGGTACAGACCCCGGTAAGGATGAGTGGATCTCTGCTTACAATGCTAGCAAGGTTTACTATGAGGCATACTCGGTAGTACTCTCTCACATACATCAGCATCTGGATAGTTATATGGAGGTATATACTGAAGTAGCTAATGATGTACATACTACATTCGAGAATATGCTCTATGTAGAGGTACCAAAGTATGCAGCCGGAACCCGTACTCCTGCTACGGTTGATGAAACATTAACCGCTCTGAAGACTATGGTTCAGACCATTGGTCCTAAGAAGGAGGTAGCATATTTCGGAGGTGGTATCAAGTACTATAATGAAAACGGTTCTCTTCAGAAATGTGATGTATTGGGTTCTGTAGCTGGACTTGATGCAACTTGTGCTTCTACTTATGGACCTTGGTATTCCTTCTCTGGTATGAACCGTGGTGTAATTGCTTCGGCACTTGGACCAGTGATGAAGAACTTGGGTGGTCCTGCTGATATAGATACTCTTAACGGGTTTGCTCAGTGGTACATGAACTTGTTCGTAATCAAGAACACTCGTACTCAGGGCCAGCGTACTATGCTTTGGAATGGATTCACTTCCAATCCCGTGGATGACTCCGAAAAGTTCATTTCAATAGTACGTCTCAATCTCTACTTGAAGAAGAACCTTCGGCCTATTCTGGAGAGCTATATAGAAGAGCCTAATACTTTTGAAACGTGGAAAAGGATATACTACGAAGCAAAGGATCTTCTGGATGACTTGCAGAATCGTAAAGCAATAACTACCTACACATGGTTAGGAGATCAGGATGCACAGAGCTATGAGGATCTTCAGGTTAATAACGAGGCAGATGTTCGTCAGGGTAAGTATAAGGCTCAGCTGAAGTATAAGGAAATTGTTCCAATGCAGGATATAGAGATGGATGTTATCATAGATGTTTCGGTAAATAAGAGCACTGGTGAGATATCCATATCCGCACAGTAATAAACAAATAAATGATATAATACTATGGCAGGAGCTAAAGTAAAAAATCCGAGGAAGAAGTTCTTATGGCAAATTGTATTTGTCAAACATCCCATAAACGCATTCCTCTTTCAGAAGGTTGGTATACCAGAGGTAAGTATTGAACAAGTTTCACATGGTGATGTAAATTACGATGTAAAAACAGCTGGTAGAGTATCAGTTGGAAACTTAACAGCTTCCAAATTGGAAACTACTTCTGGGTCAGATACTTGGTTATGGGATTGGCTTATGTCAGTTCAGGATATGTTGCTTGGTGGGGGTTTAACTCCAAGCCAGTATAAGGAAACGGTACTCATCAATGAGCTGGCCGAGGATGGAGTATCTATCCTTAACTCCTGGACATGTACCGGAGTATGGCCTTGCAAGGTAAACGGACAGGACTTAGACCGAATGAGTTCGGATAACACTCTGGAGGATTTGGAGTTCTCAGTAGATACCTGCGAGAAGCTGTAATAGTGAATCACTAAGGGAGAGCTCAGCAATGAACTCTCCCTTTTTCGTTACAAAATACTATATTTTTCAGAATACTTAACAACTCAACACAATGGAAGATCAAACACTTTATGGTAAGAAACTTACCTTTAAACTACCAAGTGGTTATGAAGTAACCATACGGGAACAGAATGGAGAGGATGATGATATTCTCTCAAACCCAGTAGATGCAAAAACATTTATGAACATCTCTAAATTTATTGCTGGTATTGTAACAGATACCGATATTACGGCTACAAGATTACTCACAGCTGATGATGTTCAAAAAATGCCATCTCTTGATAGGTATACGATTATGATAAATTCTCGTATATTCTCTCTGGGAAAAACTCTTGAATTCAGGTATGACTGGGAAGGCCCAGCAGAGGGTCAAGTAAGAACCGTTGATTATGAAGTAGATCTTAAAGAAGAGTTCCTTTTTGACTATGGTACAATTCCTACAATGCAGGAAATGGAAGCAAAACCGAATGCTATACCATTTTATCCAGTATCAAAACAGTCAAAGGGGATAACATTTACAACTAAGAGTGGTAAAGAACTTTGCTTTGATTTACTCAGTGCTGAAGGTGAGTCATACGTAATGAATTTACCAATGAACGAGAGAACTAAGAACCAGGAATTAATTGCTCGTAACCTTAAACTTAAAGTAGGTGAAAATTACGAGATCGTTAAAAACTTCAGAATGTTTTCCTCTCAGGATATGATGGATATTCGTTCTACTGTTAAAGGAATGGATCCAATATTCCCAGGAACTACTCAAATAGAGGACCCAGATACTGGTCAACGTATTATGGTACCAGTAATGGCAGTAGATAATTTTTTCTACCCACGGGAGAACTAGAAGATGTATATTTATATATTGTTAGAGCAAAGATTAGTATTGACTTTAACACTCTAGCAAAGCTCCCATGGCGGCGTAGGAAGAAATTTATAGAAGCTGCCGAAGCATATTACGAACAACTAAAAAAGGAGATGACCCATACATAGGGTCATCTCTCTTTTGTTCTATAAATCTGAAACTATATGGCTTTTACAAGTGGTAGTCCTTCTGCAGGACAACTAGAGATAGGTATAGCTCTTGTCTTACAAGATAGGTTTTCTAACCAAGCAAGAGAAGCCAGCTCTGTTATAAGAGGTTTACATCGGGATGCTAAGAATGCTGTACAGGCTAACTTAACCGCTGTTCAGGCATATACAAATATGTTTGGTGGTATAGCCAGTAATATAGTGTCTTCCTTAGCTACTACAATTACAACTGGAGCTGACTTCATCGATATGATGACTTCAGTGGGAGCTATCTCTGGAGCTACCAATGAACAGATGTCTGGATTATCAGAAACTGCCCAGACATTAGGTTTGAGGACCATGTTCATGTCAAGAGATATAGCTTCAGGTATGAAATACTTAGCAATGGCTGGTAATGATGCAAATCAGATACAGGAAATGATATCTGGTGCTGCAATGATGGCCAATGCTACAGGAATGGAATTGGGAGGTAAAGGAGGTACTGCAGACTTACTGACCAATATAATGAGAACCTTCGGATTGGAAGGTGAAAGAGCTGCTACATTAGTTGGTGACCAGCTTACTAAAGCTGCTATGGCATCTAATATGTCCATGACGGATTTGGCAGAATCTATCAAATATTCCGCAGCATCCATGGTAACTCTGAGACAACAGTTACCTCAAGTAGCTGCTATGATAGGTACCTTGGGTAATGCAGGTATACAAGGTTCTATGGCAGGTACTTCTATCAGAAATATGGCAGACTACTTAACTCAGTCTATAACCAATCCAAATTTCAAGGGAGCTAAAGCTTTAGCTAGACTGGGATTGAGTAAAAAAGATTTTGTTGATGCTACCGGAGATCTTCAAGATTTTGGTGTAATTCTTGGTAAAATAAATGAAGCTACTAAGAACTTATCAACTGTAGATCAGAATGCAGTATTAAAGAGTATCTTTGGTGTACGTGGTATGCGTGCTGCAGTTGCCATAATGAGAGATACTGAAGGATACTTTGATCTCCTTGATAAGATACAAAATCAATCTGCTGGATTTGCCGAAGGAGTAGTAGCAAAACGTATGGAAACTCTTGCAGGTAAGATTGATATAATTCAATCGGCTGCAGAGAACCTTATGACTACTTTTGCTGAAGCTATACAAAATAATCCTATCATTATGGGGTTCCTTGATATGGTAGGTTGGGCAATATCCCAAGTACGTGACTTAGTGGCAACTCCATTTGGACCTTGGATAGCTGGGTTAGCAAGTATAGGTGCTGGTGTATTATGGATTACCAATAAGATAGCTAACTGGAGAGCTAGATGGTTAATATTAAATGGTGATACTCAAGTGACCTTCAGATCAATGGTTAGATTATTGATTGGAGGTTGGTCACAAGCTACTATATCTGCCCAAGCTTACCTCAATATGGAGAGAGCCATCATTGCTCAACGTAAAGCTGGTATAGGAGCAAGTGCTACTATGGTTGCTGCAGAAGCTGGTTTACCAAGATATTACTATAATGGTAATATTCCAGCAAAAATGGGAGCCAATGGTAGGTATTATGCTAATACTGGTAGAGGAGCTTCTGGATGGACTCCAGTACCAGCAGCTATGGTAACTACAACTAATGCTGGTAGGATGACCAGAACTATCATGGGTACTGGTGCAGGAGCTGCAGCTGCTAATGCTGCTTCTCGGGGTGCATTGGTTTCTGTTGGTAGAGGACTGCTTGGATTTGGTTCTAGAATAGTAGGGTTATTTGGGGGTCCTTTGGGATTAGCCATAACCGGTATATCTATAGTTGGACCAATGATATACAGTGCTATCAAAAGTAATCAGGCTTCTAATGAAGAGAATACCCGAGCAACTAATGATCTTGCATCTGCCGTTAGGGCTAGCAAAGAGGGATATAATTTAAGAAAGGATAATCTACAAGAGTTAACCGTTCAAGAGATGAGGTGGTTAGTACAGACTCTAGGATTATATACTGAAAAGCTTAATCAAAGAGAGAATAAGGGCAATACCACTATCATTAACATAGACGGTAAAAAGGTATTCGAAGAATATCTCAACGAGAGAGATTCAGAAATAAATGTAGCTGCTGGAGTAAACTAAACAATTATGGCATCACTGATAGGAAAACCGGTTGGAAAAGTGGCTCAAGAGGTAGCTGATCTTGAGCAGGGGAGAATATTCCAATCCCCTCTAAATAAAGTATGGAGATCCCTGATACTAATAAACAGGGCTACTTCTCCAATGGCTAAAGCTGAGCCAGATGAAAAAAATAAAGAGTCTGATGCCATTAATGCTCATATAGCTAGAAATGGTTCATATTCTACAGCTCAATCTAAAAATCCTTGGTATAAAAATATCATAGAAGCTAAGAAATCAGGTGTAGACCCAGATAAAATATTAAAAGCTAAATCTATTGATTATACCTTAGCTAATAAGTTAACATCAGAACTTATAAAGAACGATATAGTAATAGCTAACTTAAATGTATCACCCGCAATTAGCTTAGTAATACAGAATCGTCCAGATAGGTTAAGGGTTGAACCCGCTGCTACTTGGGCAGCTGTTAAATCCATGGGTCGTAACAATCCATTCTATTTCTATACAGGTGGAGAAGATACCATAACCTTTGATATATCATGGTATTCAATAGATGCAGATCACAGGGATGATGTAGTCAATAAATGCAGGCTATTGGAATCATGGGCAAGAGCTGATGGGTATATATCTTCTCCCCCTACCTTAAGAATACAGTGGGGAAATTCTGGATTATTTGAAGATGACCTTTTCATATTGGCTTCAGCTCCATACGAGTTAACTAACTTTCAGAATGCTTCTCGTATGATGAGAAGATATGATAATGATCCAGATACTGGTCAGAGGATAACTAATACTGTTAGCCAACCATACGACCTTAAATTATTACCCAACTGTGCTACTCAAACTCTCACTTTCAAAAGGGTAACTAAAAACAATAGAACCTGGGAAGAAATAATTCCATCTAGTAAATTGCAATATACGCCTGGAGTAATTCTTGATGGTGGGGAAGTAGATTCTCTAGAAAATACTGATACAGAGAGAATAGGCACACAAAACTAAATAATTATGGTAACTATTCCTGGAACAAGTCCCTATGATGATAGTTATGTAATAAAGTTCCCAGATGGAGATATCTCATTGGAAAGAAATATATCATCTATATCTACCGATTATCTAATACACACAGTACTTGAAGGAGAAACCATACAGAACATTGCCTTCAAGTACTATGGTGATTCTGGATTTTGGGGAGTGATTGCTGATGCCAATGATATACTCAATCCATTTGAGGACCTTCATGCAGATATGGAGTTAATCATACCAAACTATGGAGGATAGCAAACCGGTTCTCTTAAATGGTAATGGTACACCATATCTTGCAATATTCGATGGTGCAGGATCTCCAATAATGGATATCTTCAATGACCTGCCAATCGGTATGGAGGTAGAGAACTTTAATTACAAGTATACTGAAGGTAAAGGAGACAAAGGTAAGTTTACTATAGTAACTGACTTTGTGGATATAGTAGATCATCCATCTCTGCAATTCAAAATGCCCTTGAAAATACAGTGGGGGTGGATATTTAGTGATAGCTCTTTTAAGTCTAGTCCTGTAAGGCTAGTGAATATAAAAAGTCATCAGATAGAATTTACTCCAGATGGTGTAAGGTTTACCATAGAATTTGCTGATGCAAAGATGTTCTTGGAAGCAGAGCCATCAAAATTTGTGGGAGATAAGACCGATTATCTGGAAGTATTCAATGAATTAGCCATGGGTAATATGCCAATGACAGTAATTGATTATTCTGAGAAAGCTGGTGTACATTTGGAAATAAGAGATAATAATCCATGTGATGGCAAAACAGAGCAACGAGAAAAGTAAGCCTTGCTTACCTTGTTATACAAAGATACAAAATAATGAGGAAGTAGATGATGGATTGGTGGGTGTAAAAATACTAGACCTTAGTCCAAGTAATTTAGCCAAACCATATCAGGATCCAGAGAGATATAAATTAAGACCAGTACCAGCAACTTATGCGGAAGGAACCGTTATTGTTGGTTCAGCTACATTCCTGAATAAGTATTCTCAGTTAGTTGGTATTGCTAAGGCTATGGCTGGTGGGCCAAACTTTGTGGATACTCGGGATAATAAGATAGAGATACATAACGGTAAGCAATCTGGTAAAACCGTATTTGCTTATACTTATGCTGGTGGTACTGGTGAACTATTGGAATTCAGAGTTCAAACCAAATATGTTCAAAGTATAGAGGCTGGTAAAGCTTCAAGTGTGGATCCAGATACTAAAACGGTAGAAACTGATTTAGTTCAATGTGTACCTACAAATGATGATCCATGTAAGCCGGATGCTTATGTAAGGTGGAATAAAGCTACTCCACTATTGATACAGAGAGATGTAACCAGGATGTCTAAAATAAAGGGATCTCTTGAAACATTATCTTCTGTATGTCGTAAATTAAATACGGTTAAAACTACACGTACTGTATACAACTCAGTAGAGGATGCTAAGCAGCAAATAGCCTCAAATCCCTCACTAACCGAAGAAGAGGTTAAAGCATACAATTCCCAGATAGAGTCAGAATGGAGAACTTATTTGAGGAAGTTAGATGAATATGAGAAAGCTTTATTAGACTTTAATAATAAGGTAAGACAAGGTATAAAGGTAGATGAAGAAGATGCTCCTAAATTACCTATTCCACCCGATGAAGTATCTTATTTTATTATAAAGAGGAAGGTATTGATACAAGTAGATCCATTACAATATGCTCCTAAGGATAGTAAAGCTTATTGGCAAAATAGATGGAGACAAGGTTATAATGCTCTTAAAAAGAACAAGGAGATAAACTTAGTCATTCAAGGATCTTCAGATGAAAGACCGTATGGAGATTATCCCTATGATTACCCTGGTTCAGATCGTTCAAAGGTACTAATAGAAATGGAATTAGAAGTACAAGTACCAGGTGTACGAGTAGTATCTGATCCATTGTTTGCTACCCTTGGAGAGTTTATGTCTAATGACATAATAGAATCAGTAAATAGCCAGATTAAATCCAAAGCTAAGTTTGTTGGTAACCCATCAATGGAGTCTTCTCAGATTATTGAGATCAAGAATGTTGGTGAAAAATATTCTGGTGATTGGTATGCTAAAGAAGTTGAACATAGCTTTGATACTGGGGGATATTTTACTGAGGTGACTTTTGAAAAGAAGTCAAGAAACTCCATAATCAATAAGATATCTACTTCTGTTAATATGCAAGAAGTATTCCAGAAATCTCATGATATAGCTAAAGAGTCTTATACTACCGATGCTTGGAAGATACCAAGTAAAATTAAGGCAGAAGCTAGGAAGCATAGGGCATCTATATGGGAAGAGGAGTATAATAGGACTGGAGATAAACCAAAGATTGGTACACAAATAGTTGTACGTCAAGATACCGATCCTCATAAATGGGAGATATTTGATGCTAGAACTGATTTTAGAGTAGATAGGGATATAAGCCCAAAAGAGCAATGAATTTATATGAACTAATTCAACAAAGGGGTATAGAGGCAATAGGTAGGTTCTATTCTACATATCGAGGAATTGTTATAACTAATTATGATCCAGACTCTCAGAATAAGGTATGTGTATACTTACCAAGTATATTGAGAGGAGTAGAAGTTTGGGCTTACCCTAAACATCAACAAGGGGGTCCAGGATCTGGATTCAAATGGTTATCACCAAGGGAAGGTTCTATAGTATATGTAGAATTTGAGAACGGAGATCCAAGACACCCTCTATGGTCATATCATGGTTGGGCCATAGGTGAGATGCCTCCAGAATTGAATAAGCCCAATGTACTGGGATTTATAACCCCGAAAGGCAATAAAATTATACTGGATGAAAGTGATTCTGGAGTATTAACTGCAATAATTCAGCAAGATATAATTATTAAATCTCTAGACGGTAATATAAACGTCGATGCGAATAGTATTATAATGCAGGGTGGAGAAGTTGGTATTCCAGAATCTACCTCAACAGTAGAGAGACTAAACAAAATAGAGCAGGATATAAACAATCTTAAACAAGCTTTCACATCATGGACACCAACTCCTCAGGATGGTGGGGCTGCTCTAAAGACTGTTGTTGCATCTTGGTCTGGTAGTAAATTAACCGAGACTAAGGTGGAAGATATAGAAAGTGAAACTATTAAACAACCTAACTAATGGCAAACTATAATCAACTCAACACAATTGGTAGTGGGCCTTATTTTCCCATAAAGTTAGAACAATCAATAGGTAGTGATGGTAAACCAGAATATATAGAAACTGTAGTCAGATATAAAGTTACACATGATTTGGATTACTCTACCGATCTGAACATTATAGCTAATGGGAATTTTTTAGATGAGGTAGATACTTTAGATCAAGAATTCCTAAAATCTACCTATCCCGATGATGTGGTAGTTGGGGATAGAAAATCTCTTAAAAGTAATTCTATTGGTGGAGCTGCTATAGAGGGTTATTTACCATACTCAAATACTCCAACTTCTTTACAATTACAACTGGGTGGTATCAAGAATGATGGTAATAAATGGTGGTATGAATCAATAAAGACATTAAGTGGTTCTAATAACACTGCTTGTTCTTGCTGGACATTCTTTGTAAACAAAGACTGTAAATACATTAAAATAGAATTCGAATTAGAACCTCAAACTACATTCACTCATATGTCTATGAGAGTATATAGAATGAGTGAATATACTTATATATGGGATATACCATTGAATTCTAATAAAGGAGTGATCTGTGTAAAATTAGAGAAAAACCAAACAGTTTTACTATTCTTACCAGAAAATGAAGGTGATGTGCTTACTGGTACTAAGTCAGTGAATATGATAAGTTGTAAAGTATCATATACTAATGAATCAGTGCCTGGTATGGTATATACAACCGAAGAAACAGAAATAAAAAGAGTGCCTAAAATAGGATGGTATGTTCTAAATGGTGATATAGCTTTAATAAAGCAAAACTTAACAGCAATACTTACATATCAAATTGGTCAAAGATTTAGGCAAGAGGACTTTGGCTCTAGGACTTGGGAATGTTTAGAAGAGCCAAATACAAGTGCACTTAATCTGATGATTAAGAATTTTGTAAAAGATGGTATAGCTGCTTGGGAACCAAGAATCAAAGCCTTAAAAGTATTTGCTCTTAAACCCACAAAAGAGTCAATACGACTCCTGATATATTTCAAAGTACAGAACTCACAGAAAGTAGAAGAGTTTAACTTCCAATATAACTTAAACAACTTAACCACAGATGTCTACTAGCAATCCATGGCTTACCCCTTTTCAAAGGTCATACAATGACATAAAAGCCAAATTAATTCAATCTCTTAATGAAAGGGTTCCAGAGATTACTGATATGAGTGAAGGTAATATATTTATACTCACTTTATCCATATTTGCAGGTATTGCAGAAGTTATACACTACTATATAGATGGTATGGCAAGAGAAGCTTTCTTACCAACTTGTAGAAGGTATTCATCTCTATATAAACATGCCAAACTAGTGGACTACCATATAAAATCTGCTATACCATCTTCTGTAGACCTTACAGTATACATGCAGGATGGGACCTCATTTCCAGTAGATATCAATGTACCACAGAATACAGTATTTAATTCTAAGGATGGTAAACCTTGGATAACTACTAGAAATGTAACCATTGAAAAGGGAACATATACTTATAAAGTTCCTGTTGCACAGAAGGAGGCTGTAGCTGAGGTAGAATTGGGAACTTATACTTCTCATGATATAATCATAACCTTGGGTGATCTGCCAGCTGATAGGAAGTATGTAGAGGGATCAATGGTACTTACCATTGACGGTGAAGCTTGGACCTTGGTGGATACCTTTGCCTATTCTGGTCCTAGTGATAGGGTGTATAAGGTAGAATTGGATAGTACACTCCAACCGTATTTGGTATTCGGTGATGGTCAATTCGGTAGAAAACCAACCATCGGTTCTCAAATAAAAGGTCAGTACTACCTTACTTATGGTTCAAGTGGTAATATACCATCTAACCAATTTGATAAGGTACCAGAAGTAATGTCTGATGTAACTTCTGGTTTATCAATTACTAATACCATAGCTGCAACTGGTGGTTCTGACTATGAGGATTTTGATACTCTGAAGGAGCATATTCCACTCAGTATAAAGACTCTTGGAGTAGCCATTACAAAAGAGGATTACGAAGCAATAGCTATGCTCATAGACGGTGTAGATAAAGCCTACTGTAATTATATATGCGGTAAATATGTAGAAGTATATATTACCCCAGATGGTGGTTCAGAAGCTAGTACCGAACTTATCAACAATGTTAAGCAGAGGATGGAATCCTCAAAAGTACTGACTACTAGAGTAAGTGTATATTCTACACATGCAGCAAAGATATACTTATCTGCAACTATAACCGGTAAGAAGTCATTTAAGTCAATAGATATAAGCAATCAAGTTAAGAAAGCTTTACTTGATGCTTATAACTACCAGAGTTCTGGTATAAACAAATCGGTAAGGCAATCTGATTTATATGCTTTAATGGATAATCAACCAATGGTTGACTTCCTTACCATAACCGAGTTATACTTATTGCCGTACCCAATAGCTATAAATATAAATTCTCAGAATACCGAAGAGATAGTATCTGTACCAGCATTGAACATAACATATTTCAAAATGATATCGTTCAATACTGCAACTCCAGAGACTGACTATGAGAATTGCTATATTCAGACGGTAATAGAAGATGGCAATGCTTTCTATAGAATATTCACCAATAAGAACGTATCTGGTAATGCCTTATATACTGGTCAATATGGTAAACCAATAAATGTAAGCTTATACAAATCTAAGTTTACTATGACCATCAACTTACCAGTTGAAAATGCAAACTATGAAAATGGTACAGTATATCAGTTAACTACCCAACCAATGGGAAGCAATGGCAGACTGGTAGATCTTATACCTCATAACTATAATATACCAGTTATCAGTTCAGATAACATAACCTTAACAATCAATGAAGTGGTTTAATCCAGCGAAGACATTCTTCAGGGATTACATCTTCAGTAACCTTTTTGACCATTACTACAAAGCCAATGATACTTATCAAGATTCAGAAGGCAAGGGTATATTCGAAAGGTTCATAGATGTATGTTCTGGCTATTTCGATACTGAGGTAATGCCCGATATAGATAACTTCATGGAATGTCTGGATGTGGATAAAGCCAATCCTATATTCCTGAACTATCTATGGGAATACTTTGGGTTCATCCCTTATGCTTATGGCGTATTAACTAAGGGAGAGCCCTATACAGAGGAGAATCTAGAGAATTGGGTAAAAGAGGACAGGGGTTTTCCCACTGCTGATTGCCGGTTAGTTCTAAGATACGCCATATCACTGTATAAGATTAGGGGAACTAAAAAGTTTTACGAAATCTTAGGTAGATTTTATGGTGTAACTTTTAACCTTACAGAAGTAGAAGGCAGTACTAAAGCTGTAACTGGATTTTCTGGTGATGGGTCAGTAAAGTATGACAATGTTTCTTACTATGATACTCCATCAGCTACTTATGATACAGAGACAGATTGTTGGGAATGTGTTCCTATGATTTTAACTATCGGTATACCAAAAGGTCAATGGAATTTTATGACCAAGAAAGATCAAGAGATTCAGGAAAAACTTTTAGAAGAATGGAAGTCTATGAATCCCTATGCTACAGAAGAAGAGATTCAGCAAGCTAAGGAACAGATATATACTGAGCATCCATCAGATTATAGTGATAAGGTAAAAGAGACTTTGATAAACATAGTTAACAAATATCTGCCAGTAAATGTAAAGTACTTTGAACCAAATGATAGTTCAGTGGTATTTGAACAAACTTCTGCAGTAATTTATATCGTATAACATGCCACTGATCTCATTATTATTTGCAGCTGCCCAAGATCAAAAATTAGACAATGCAGTTCAATCTTTAACAAGGTCATCCATAGAGTTAGCGGAAGCAGCTTCTAACTACGGGGCATTAAAGGTAATCTTCGGTATCTTTATGGTATTCGTTCTAGTATTGGTAGTGATGTTTATGTATACCATCTGGAACTTAAACAAAAAGATATCTGTAGTATCAGAGTCTTCTAGTAAGGTCACAGAATTCTTCGATGGAGTTGATGATTCTACAATAGGTGTAACTGAGGCACAGATTCTTATACGAAGGGAATTCAATTGCCTTGGTCATATACTTAAGTATGCCATACTACGAATAAGACTCGAGAATCATATAGATAATAAAGAGTCAGTAATAAAGAAAGTAGACATATTAGTTAACAATGAGTATTCAGAACTATGTGGGCTTATGTCTAACTTTAATTGTGATGGCAAATCTCTTTCGACCATATTTGAACTTCAAGATAATGAAGCAATAAAAGATATGGTAATAGAACAAATATACATACCCAAGGATCAATTCTCCATTTCAAATATGGATCAATCAGTAAGTATGTATCTCAATGGATTGAAATTGATGTACCTTAAAAAATTATAACCATGGAACGAAAATTATTACCGATCATTGACTTTGCTCATGGGTCAGATGTACCTGGAAAACAATCACCAGATGGTAAACATAAAGAATATTTATGGAGTCGTAAAGTAGGTGGAATGCTAGCTGAACGTCTCAAGCAGGAGGGATTCAAGGTAGCATTCACTAATACCTCAGATAAAGAAATCGGGTTATCTAGAAGAAGAGAAATTGCAAATAATCTAGATACTCCACTTGGGGGAACTAAATTTCTGCTATCCCTCCATAATAATGCCGCAGGCATGGGGAATGAATGGTGCACTGCAAGGGGATTTGAAATTTATACTACCAAGGGCCAGACTCGTTCTGATTTATTTGCTACTGTAATATTTGAGCAGCTCCAGGAAGACTTCCCTACTACAGACGGATATAAACATCGTATGGATAAATCAGATGGTGATCCAGATAAGGAAGCTAACTTTACTGTACTAATGGGAAATAATTACTGGGGAGTACTGCTTGAGTGGCTCTTCCAGGATAATCCAGATGATGTAGCTTTATTAGAAGATGATAATGTAAACCATAAATTGGTTGAGTCTTTAACTAAGGCACTCATTTTCATAGACGAAAACTTGGATAAATTAAAATTGTAGATATATGGCTAATAATGTAACCGTGGTTAATAACGGTGTAGTTCAACAGAGGTTCTATCAAGTATATGGTGACTTGATTGAATCCAAAGAAACCATGGAACCCATAGCTATTGCTCATGGTAATGGTCCTATATGTGGATTTGATATTGTAGATACTTCTACTGATCATGTAATAATCCGTGGTTCATGGGATCCCAATTTATCTAGCGATGGTATATCCGCTCCGCCAGTATTAAAGAAAGCTAATCGTAGAGTCATAATATCAGATGGAGAAAATAATGGTGGAAATGTAGTTAATGCCATAGTAACTAATGATGGGCTTATACATATATGTCCAGTTACTCTTGATTTTACTGATGTAAAGCCAACTGGTGGATGGTTTGATCTAAGTAATCCCAGTAAGTTTGTGGCTTTTGCTATGAAAGTAAGCCATACCTATACTCCAGTAGCAGATGCTAGTAATATTGGAGTTAGTGATTTTAGTATTACTTGGTTAACACTAGAAAAGAGTACTGGTGGTACTTATAGTCCAGCAGAGGTAGCCTCTTTAGACTTCTCATCCCTTGTAGGCACTATATTACCATCTGGTTGGATAAATAGGAATACTGATTCTTTAGTTGGTATATACATTGTAGGGTATGACCCAAGTTGGGGAGACAATGATGTATATGCTTCTTTTGGATATAAGATGGCTTTGGTATCTTATGATGGTAAATGGCCAGTAAGTCCTTTCACAAACGGGTCATTTGATATACTTTCACTTAATCAGAAAGTAAAGAATATACCAGTCATAGAGGATGATATTGATAGCTTGAAAGGGCTGAACAGTATACTTCAGAACCAGGTGAATACTCTTGGTAAAGGTATAGAATGTGATTACACTTTAGATATTAATGTTACAGATGAAGGGACCGGTGATGGTACAGTAAGTATTACTATAAAGAAGCTGGTGTATCTCGGAGTAAGTCTTTATGAAGGAGCTGGAAAAACCTTTACCAGTAATACTCTGTATTTAAACAATATAAGGGCCATATACTTAGACATATTATCATCAGGTACTAATCCAGATACTGGTTTACCTTCTATCTCCAAATGGGGACTAAGTCTTGGATCGAGTACTGTTAGGTTAACTAATCCAAGTGACATTAGGGGAAGCTTATCTGGTGATTTTCAAGGAACTGGAGAATCTGGTTCTATAACCGCTGGTATTATATGCCTAATAAATAAAGATGGTCAAATATCAGATTCTTACTATGATCTAGTAGGTAATGGTAAAAGTTCAAAAGTAGTAAAACCTTCTGACGATCCAAGTTATTATCTGGCATTGGTATTAAATAACTTCTTTAATAGGTTTGCTAATACCGCTGATGTATTGGATACATCCTCAGAAAGGGATAAGAGGTATACTAGAGTATTCATAGATACCAAGAGTGGAGGTTTAACTTCAAGTGATACTTGTGGAATAACTTTCAGATTGTACCCAACAGGTATAAACTTATCTTGGTATGTATACCTTAGTAACACTTCTTCCCCATATACACAAGGTACTTTCAGGTTAGATTTGAATTCTGAATTGGCTTTACATTTCAAGCCTTATGTATTAAAGAATCTATACGACTTCTATAAGAAGGTAACTGCTCAGGCATCTGGCGGGAAGTTGTTATTGCAAAGTATGCCGTTGATGGTTAATACTACTCAAAGTGGAACAGAGCAAGAAGTAAATGGTCATATATTTGTTTATTTACGAAATGATTCGTCTGATAATTTCTACTTAGAAGTAGTAGTGGGTACTATAAGTGGTTCATCTTCTGCTACCATAAGGAGTACTTATTTTGGTACTACATTTATCCCATTTATGTTGAATGATGTATGGGATTTATGTAATACTGGAGATGTATCAATTACTCCGAATGTATAGATACATATTAAACACAAGCCATAGTTGAGTTGGTTAAGTGGGGCCGGAGTTGGGTTATGTTTAATCCTGCTCTGGCTTTTTTATTGTCTAAGATCTACAGCAGCTTGTTCTAAAGTTTTTTGTATGTTCTTTCTCATGTGAGAAAACATATTTACTGCAAATTTATCTCTTGGCAACTCAAAGTAATCAATCAAGTGAAGGATAGATAATTTGCCATGTGAATCTTTAATACGTGACTCAAACCATTTGGGAGGTTCAAGCTGTATCTTCATAACCAAATACTCATCAGGTGTAAGATGTTCTTTCATGTATTCATGGAATCTTTGTGATTGTTCTTCCTTGATACGAGTTTCTTCTGAGTCATCAAGTAATTCCTTGTTATTATCAAATAAGACTTCAAATGAAGTTAACTCCTGATTAAACTCTGCCTGTTTAGTATAGGCATTACGCAATAACTTACTCTTGAAAGTTTGAAGTGAAGATAAAAGAGTGGCCTTTAATCTTTCTTCATCATACTCACTTTGATATTTATTGAATACATACAAGAACTTATCCCAGAAAAAAGAGTTGATTATATCTGGTGTAACATTAAATCTTCTAGAATCTATTCCCCTTACTAATCTGCGGATTAATGGTTTACAGGTTTTATACAACCTATTAAACAAATCCTCATCATAAGGTTTTAATTCTGTTAACCGATGTAGTTCACTTCCGTTATTGCCCTTCATAGTAGTAAAGATTTTTTAACAATGCAAATATAATATAATAAGTAACAACTTGTATGAATTTATAAAAATTATTTCACCGTTTGTGTTGAAGTTAGTTCAAAGATGAGCTTCATGAACTATATCATCTAGCAGATACTATTGATAATACATCCTGAATATTATATAATATATGAAACAAAACAAGGTAAAGAAGAGGTTAAACTCATGTGATAAATTCACTTTTTCCATAGAGTTTCAATTAGAAGTATTAAGGTTTCTGATACAAGGCAAGGAATCTCTTTTATATATCTCAAAGATAAAGCCTGGGTATTTTACTCTGATAGAACATTCTATCTTAGTAGAAGCCTTGATCAAATTTGTTAAGAAGTATCAGAGAATCCCCAGTGAAGTTTTGATGATAGAACAGGTAAAGACTTTATTGGAAGGCAAGGATTATACAGATTTGGTTACAAAGGAAGATATCCCCAATATTCATAAGTTAATATATGAACTGTATAACAAGCCATTAAAGGATGTAGATATAGTTTTGGAAAACATACATAAGTTCATTGCCTATATAGAATTAAAGGCTTTGAATGAGAGTATGGATTTCTCAGATTATAACTCATATGAAACATACCAATCAAAGCTAACCAAGATCCTTCAAAATTCAAAGCCACAAAAGAAGGATGAACCATTGTTAATGGTTAGTGGAACTGCAATGCGTCAACTTATGAGAAAGGTTGATCCGGATGTAGTTCCTACTCCATTTTGGCAATTGAATAAGTTGGGTAATGGGGATGGGTATCCTAAGAATTCTTTATTTGTGTTGATTGATCGACCCAAACGGAGAAAGACCTTTGCACTTATAAATATAGCAAGGGGATACTTGGCAATGAGGAAGAACGTATTATATATTGATACTGAGAATGGTAAGAACCAGTTAATGGATCGTATGATCCAATCTACTCTCAACAAAACTAAGAGAGAGATGTTAACTGGTGATTATGATAAGATGGAGCAAAGACACATGCGTAAATATAAACGTCTTGGTGTAGAGTTTATAGTTGAGCGTGTACCAGCAACCATTGCCGATTGTAATACTATCAAGAATCTAGTCAGGAAGTTAGAATCAGAGAAAGGTATAAAGGTGCATGTCATCATGATTGACTATGCTGCAAAGTTAGCTTCTATTTCCAGAGATAAGGATGATGTAGAACGTATTAACAACGTATATATTGATATAGATAATATGGGTGATGAACTTGGGCTAGATGCAATATGGACTGCCCAACATGTTACCAGAGAAGGCGCTAAGCATCAAGAAACAAGATACGAGGATAATGATATTGCTTCTGCTATTTCTATCATAAGAAATGCAAAATGCGTAATGGGGTTAAATTCTACACCCGATGAGGAAGAACATAATATCATGAGGATGGAGGTTGTAGTTCAACGTGATGGAGTTCCAACTGGTAGGGTTATGTTTAACATGGATCCAGAAAGACAACGTATGAAAGAGTTCTCAAGAGAAGCCAGAGCTAAATATGATGAGTCCATGGGTAGACAAGTAGATGATATGCTTAAAAAGAAAAAGAAGGTAAGTAATCCCAATGCAAACTCTGAAAAGAGGAGTAAAACCACTGGTGATATTTAGTAACATATTATAAACCTTAATAATTAAAGTTGTATGGCACGTATTATTGATTCTATGGATTTGGCCAAGTTTGGAGAAAAGGTTACTTCCTGTCCCAAATGTAAAAAGGTAATAGCCTGTGTTCCAAATGAAGTATTCTTAGATTTATCTTATGGTTCTGGACATTTTGGAGAAGAGAGTATTGTATGTCCTCAATGTCATAGTATACTTCATCTCAATGAGTTTCATACTGTAGAACATATGTAATCATGGATATCAGATTGCTAAAGATATTCCGTAGGAGAGCTTCTAAAGAGATATGCTTAAGAAGACAACCAGGTAATAGGTATGAAGTGGTATGTCCAATAAATGAAGAAAATACTCTTGGATGTTTTACTAAACAATGGGTTCACATAAATAGTCCAAAAGCTTCTATTACATTTAAGATGTGTACTCCCAATGGCAGTACTTTCATAAATAGAATAGGGTATAATCAATACGATGCGTATATTATACCATTTAACACTAATTTTCTAACTATGGAAGAAGCTATTTTAGAGATATCCAAGATTAGGAGAGGTTATATACAATATCACTTAGTGCCGGAGTTCTGCAAAGGATTACCCATTAAGTAGTAATCACCCGGCTATGGATAACATGGTCGGGTATTTTTGTTTACTTATATGAAACTTAACAGCAATATCAAAGGTTTTCCTTTATACCATGTAACTAAAGATGGAAAGGTATATACATAAAATAAAGACTGGTTATTATGAAGCTTAATAATAATCTCAAGGGCAGGCTCCATCAATACTTTATAAGAAAGATAGGGGCTTTTGATTACAGACACTCATGGATGAAGTCAGATTGTCCATACTGTGGTAGAGAAAAGAAGTTTGGTATCAACCTTTCAAGCAATAGGTGCAATTGTTTCCGATGTGGAGAACATCCCTCCCCTATTGGATTAATCATGTATCTAGAGAATACAGATAGTTTTCAAGAAGTACTGCATATACTTGAATCGGGTGATTATTCTGGATATGTATTTAAGGAGGAGAAGGTTGAATTAAAAGGTAAGAAAGAATTTTTCCTCCCTGATGGATTCAAGAATATATCTATGGGTAATTCTGTATTGGCAAAGTCAGCCAGGAATTATTTGAAGAGAAGAGGATTCAATATAGATGAATTGGCTCGTAAGGGATGGGGATATTGCAATGAAGGTAAGTACCTGGGTTATGTAATTATCCCATTTACGGAGCATGGGCAATTAACTTATTTCAATGCCAGATTATATATGGGCGCTGGCCCCAAATATAACAATCCAGAAGTAGATATAACAGGTTTGGGAAAGAGTTTTATTATTTATAATGCAGATGCTCTAGAAATATATAAAACAGTTTATATTTGTGAGGGTGCAATTAATGCAGAGACTATCGGAGAAAATGGGATTGCAACGGGAGGCAAGGCCATTTCAAGATATCAGGTGAATAGATTTATTAAAAGCCCAGTAGAAAAGTTTATTATATTAATTGACCCAGATGCTAAGGATAAGGCATTAGACCTGGCTTTCAAATTAGTACCCTTTAAAAAGGTAAAGGTGGTATTTCTACCTGATAATGAAGATGTGAATTCTTTGGGTAAGAGAAAGACTTTAGAATATGTACGAAAGACGACATATCAGACTTATCAAGAACTTTTAACTATAAAATCAGAACTAAAATTATAAATTATGGCACTTTTAATTTGGGTTATATCAGTGGTATTACTTTCATTTATTACACTTATTGTAACTACTTGGTTATGCAATATAACCGACTCTTCAAATAGCCTTATTCATAATAACAAATATAACAAGTATAAGATTTATTACGATGCCTAATGTGACCTATATTATTGTAAGATGGTAACTAACTATCTGTTGGGTATTATCCCTATTTGGAGGAAGGTCAAATATTCAGTACCATCAGGATTTGAAGATTCAATTTATCATATATGGTATGAAGATAATTCAGAAATTATACGGGTTGAGATGAATAAAAGTTACACTGAATACTGTGAAAGAAATGATAAGTTAAAAGCTAAGGCAAGAGTAGTATATAAGAGTTATGAATAAGGTAAAGAGAGAACCGTCAATCCATATATCCAAATCTTTATTCCGTAAATTATGGAATGAGATTGGGGATAAAGTATCAGAAGAATTTGTGGATAAATTTTTTACAAGAGCCAGGCAATATTCTTTGGATCATAGATCAGTAATTGGGGATAATAAACCAGTAAGAAAAAAGGCTATCAGTAGAACTTCAGGTAGTATAGGGGATGCTAATTTATTAGCCGATATTATATACTCTACTAGAATACAATTAAAACATATAGGAGTAACTAAAATAAAGCAAACAGATTTACAATGGGCATCAATAAAAGAGTTGGTACCTGTTGTAAATGAATTCTGTCAAAAGTATGGATTTGAACCTCGTCAAGGTTATATTGAATTTGTAACTACTGGCCTTAAACTCATGGCTCAAGCCAAGAGAGTTAATTATAACTTCTGTGCTAATTGGTTACATCAAAGAGTTAATTGGATAATTGAGATATATGATTCTGAGATAGAAGTTAAAGAGGATAAATATCCAGAATATACTAGAGAGGTATATGAGAACTATACAAAGGAAATCCTCGACAGAATAGGTATCAACAATACTTATGATAAGAATCCTCAAGAATATGTATGGTTTGTAAGAGCAAGAAAACTTGCAGATGAAATAGGGGTTGACTATGAAACTTTTGTTCAGGCTCAATTCTATGCTCTTGAATTCTGTAATGGTATACCTAAGATAGAAGATTTATCAAATGATAAGGCTCGTCAAAGAGTAATTAATTATATGGCTAAATTTAACATTGTATCCCGACCCAAGTCTGAACATGTGGATTGGGATGCCTTTAAAAGATAGGATATGAAAAGATATGATCCCATGGTAGAAGCAGCTAAACCATTATTAGTGTTATATACTGTAGCTATAATAATTGGTTTGATATTGGGTATTATTTGTTGGATATTTGATATAAGAATATGATAACTATAACTATCAAGAACTGTAATGTTTGTGAGATTTCTGGTCCAGCTAAATTCACAAACAAATTATATGAGGCTTTCAGGATCAAGCATCCTGATGCCTGGCATATATTGATGTATAGCAGGGCAAAGAATTGGGATGGGTATGTAAAATATATCTCAAACTATGGTCAATTCAAGATAGGCCTACTGAATAAGGTTTATAATGAATGCTGTAAAATGGGACAAAAAGTAAAAATTATAGATAATAGACCCCCGTTAGGAATTAAACCAGTAATTCCAGATATACTGGGAGATAAAAATCTACGGGAAGTACAAAAAGAAGCTCTAGAAAAGATATTAAATAATCGTGTAGGGGATACTCCTTTCCTGATTTGTGCATCAGACCTGGCTGTAAATTTTGGTAAGACACTTATATTCTGTGGGTTACATCAAGCCTTCAATAGGAAATTGAAAACTGTGTTGTTATTAAACAGTGCAGATTTGTTTAAGCAATTCAAAAAGGAGATTCCAGAGTTGTTACCAGGTGAAAAGATTGCATTTATCCAAGGTAGTAAATGTAATGATTGGGGTAACTTCAATGTGTGCATGGTACAGTCATTATCGTCTAACATAAAACGGTACCAAAGATTCCTATCAGAAATTGATATGGTATTAATAGATGAGGCTGATGTCATAGATAACAAAACCTATAAAACCGTAATACAGCACTTATACAACTCTAGAATACGAATTGGATTGAGTGGTACAATTTACATGAGTGACCAGAAGAAGAAATTGATACATAACCTAAATATCATGTCTTTCATTGGTGATAAAGTTAACCAAGTAAAACTGGTTGATATGATAGAGAAAGGATATTCTACTCCCATCACCTGTAAACTGGTATATGCTCCCTTTAAGTATTCTAAAGAAGTTGACTATCCAACAGAATACAAAGAAGTGATATGTGATAACAAAGAAGCTTGGAAGTTTTCTCTTGATCGTACAAGATACAATCTGAAGAGAAAAAGATTGCCAGCTCTTATTGTATGTAAGTTCATTGACCATTGTGAAAATCTTTACAAGTATTACGTTAAACATCTTGGAAATGATTACAGTATACAATATGTACATCATAAGACAAAAGGGCGTGATAAAATTCTACAAGATTTCAGGGAAGGGAAAATTGATGTGCTAATTGCTACTACAATTATTTCTAGAGGTCAAAATTTCCCTGAATTGAAATATCTTCAGAATACTGCATCAATGGATTCTAATGAAAAGTCAATACAGATATTGGGACGTCTTGCAAGAACTCACATGAATAAAAAGAAGGCATATCTTGATGACCTTCAATTCCCTGGTCATTACCTTAAAAGGCATGGAAATCATAGAAAAACGTATTATCAGAAAGAGAATTTAAAGGTAATCAAGGTGGAAGGATAATACGCACGCGTATGCGTATATACTTACCTGTATATCTCTATTAGTATTTTAGTATACTAAAATACTAATAGAGGTTTATATAGCTAAAGCTATATAAACTTATACTTTATACTTACTTTAGTAAGTCTTTAAGCTAAAGCTTAATAATGCGCACGCACGCATAAGGGATTGCCTGAAAGTTAGTGCATATACTATTCTACATCAATGAAACAGAAAAACCTATTAACTATTGAATGATATCAAACACTCGAATATATGGCTAAGAAAAAGAAAGACAAACTTAAAGATGCCAGGGAAGAATTAGAATCAGGTGATATCCTTGAACCAATGGATATTTCTAAGTTGGGAACAAACGGAGATGTATGCTTTGGTAAGCATTATGATCTTTCAACCAAGGAATGCAAGATGTGCGGGGATTCCGAATTATGTTGTATTAAGTTCACAGATCTAATGGGTAAGACCAGAAAGGAATTAGAAGCTGATACCCAATACAAGGATTTGGAACCTTTGATTGATATGGAAGGTTGCAAGAAGTATTACCGTAAATTGGTAAGGGATAAACTTGGTAAGAGAGAAATACTTGATAAGCTTCAGAGTAGGTTTGAATTATCACGTAAAGAAGCAAGAGACTTATACCGTAAATTTAACAGTAAATAACATGATTCAATTAGAGTTCACAAAGATTCGGGAGGTTAAATCCCCCAACCGAGCAAACGAAGGGGATGCAGGTTTAGATTTCTATATCCCTAAGTTATCAGAAAAGGATATACTAAGGGTGGGGGAAAAAGATTTACGTGATATGGTTGGTATCAACCGTAAGATGTATAGTAAAGGTTATATCAAGTTCAATGGTATGGGAACTGATGATCTTTATGTAATCGTTAAACCTCATGGAAGGTTGCTTATTCCATCAGGTATAAAGGTACTGATCAATCCCAAAGAGTCTATGCTAATGGCAGCAAACAAATCTGGGGTTGCTACTAAAGATGGGTTGACATTCACTGCAGAGATTGTGGATAGTCCATATACTGGTGAAATGCACATAGGTATACAAAATAATTCACCTGAAGAAGTATGGATACCTCTTCAACAGGATAAGAAGATAATGCAGTTCATACATGTTCCAATCCTACTTTCAAATCCCATAGAGATACCTAATGAGGAGTATGAAGAGAAAGCAAAGGACTGGGGAACAAGAGGAGACAAAGGATTTGGTGCACACGATAACAAATAAGAAGATGGACTCGAGGGACATAATTCAGGAACCTGGTATCATACCCGGTGATAAGTATTTGGAAGAGATATACTCTATGCAAAAAGAACTGTTATCTGGTTATATAGGCATAGAGGGATTACCACAATACCCAATAGACATAAATACTAAGGCATCACAATCCTTGTTGAAGGATTTCACTGCTAGAGTGGTAGAGGAATTATCAGAGGGATATGAATCATTCCAAGCTATCAGTGAAAGTATGAGTAAAAATCATTGGAAGTTAGCTAATGGTAATTGTGAAGACTCAATCTACATTGAATTGTTAAATAATCTTCAAAATGCCAATGAAGAGAATGCAGATGCAATACACTTCTTTGTAGAGTTGCTAATATATGCAAATGTAGGTCCGGAGGATATCATGTCATACATGGAGAAGTATGCTAAGGATAATCACTTCAATAAGATTGAAATTGATAGTTTCAATGAAATGAGAGGTGATGTATTATATACTGCTCAGAATATGGGAGTGAAATGGTTGATGGATGAGGGTAATATTGATGTTACACTTAATCATCAAAAGATAGATCTCTTAAAGTGGTATGAGAATAAAGATAGTGGATCTTTACCTGAATACAACATAAACTTATTAGTTGGTGGTAGGATGTATAACTATGAGGACTATGAAATTCAATATCCATACATACTGTGGAAGATAACCCATCACCTTAACATTGCTCGTAACTTTTTGAAGAATAAGCCTTGGAAGCAATCTCAGGTAATGACTCAAGAGTTAAAGTACCAGGCTGAATTAGTGAAGGCATTCATATATTTCTGTGGATACCTTGGATGGATAGGTATGGATTCAAAGGAAGTATTCTACATCTACTTCAAAAAGAATCACATTAATATGTTCCGTCAAAAGTCGAAGTATTAATATGAACATAGTAAAGAGCAATAGGCCAGTAGATGCTTGGGAGCAAATACTTGAAAATTTTTTGGTTAAGAAACCAGAATGGTTTAGTGAAGGGATAGGGTATAACTTAACCGATTCATTATTCACTTATGATCTGGTAGTAGAGATATCAGAAGCTAAGTTTGATCCAGAATTTGATTTTGGTAAGTTATTTGGATATACAGCTACTAAGTGGACTGGATTAATAACTAATTACCTTGATCTTGATATTCTTGATCAGGCAAAGTTAATGATAAGGAAGTTAGAGGAGAATAAGGCAGTAAATAGGAATTATCACATCGGTTTCCATTTTGCTGACAATCATGGCAGTGGAAAAGGATGCTTGGTTGGAGGTATATTCTCCCGTAAGATTGGGGTTGATAATCCTGAGGTAACAGTAATCATACGTTCATCCGAAGTAGTTACAAGGTTGCCAATAGACATGTTGCTGTTCTGTCGTATGGGACAGTACATTTATGGTCATGATAATTTTTCATTGAAGTTAGTTATCAAGGCTGCTTGGGCAAATGATACTACCATACTTCTATATCAGAATATAAAGGACTTAAAAGAGTTCTTGAAAGAAAACTGTAATGATGAGGCTCGTAGGAAAAAGATACGTAAGTCACTGAAAAAATTAATGACAAGTGATGAGGCTAGTTATAAAACCTATGGCAACAGTTTTAGAGCTTTCAAAGTACTTAGGAAAGATTTAGGATATAAGCAAAAATCAATGTTGGCCTCTGACTTAGAAATTGGAGATTGGGATGGAATTCCATTACCAGAGGTATGTCCATCAATTCTAAAGCGTAACATGATAAAGAAGACATATCTTAAGTTCACAGAGAAGTATGGCCTTAAACTAAAGTTGGAAGAGAATACAGAGAAGAAAAAGAAAAAGTTGATATCATTCTCTTCACCTGATGAAGATGATATGGATGATAACGAACCAATAGCTGAGGCTAATGAGTAAGTTAAAAGTAAAGAATAACCTGTTAGTGTTCCGAAATAGCATGAAAGCTTGGGAGGGGCTTAACAGGTTATTCTTATTCAATATTCCCGGTTTGGATATTGAAAGAATTGGTAAAGCTCAATATATAAATGATTTGGTTATTTATATTAAAGAACCTCTAGTAGACCCGGAATTTGATTTTGGAAGGCACTTTAATTATACATCTGCTAAATGGAAATCTTTGATAGCTAATTATATAGATGAGAATTCAATGATTGATCTGAGACAAGAAGTGGTGAGATCATTGAATTCAAGAAAGATTTTCAACATAGGGTATCAGTTTGATAATAAGCATGCACATGGAAAGAATTGTTTATTATCATTGACAGTATCAAAGAAAGCTGGTATGGATTATCCCATGATAACGGTATTCATGAGGGCTTCTGAAGTAACTAAAAGACTAATATGTGATCTTTTATTAATACAAAGAATTGGTGAATACATATTCACTGGGGATAAATTCTGTATATCAATACACTTTAGTCAGATATTCAATGATGATACGGTATTATTGATGTACCATGCTCATGAGGATCTATTAAAGCTTAGTGATAGAATTGGTATATATGATAGTAATTGGTATGATAGGCTGAAGTATCTACTAAAAGTAGATCCCGATAAGATAAAGTATAAGGTACATAAAAGAGCTTTGAAAGTATTGAGACCAGAACTATTCAAATATCCCAAAACTCTGGCTAAGGATTGTACACTTGGTAATGAAGACTGGCTACCTTTCTAAGAAAGGGAAGTCTATTGAATTGCAAACATAAAAAAAATTATAACCATGAGAATATATTCAAATCCCTACGAATTGATGTCTGAGACTGCCCGTAATATATGGGAGATGGGTACAGAGGTAAAACCAAAAACTTACCAAAACAAAGTAATAGAAGGCAAAGATGAGTTCATAACTAAAGAGCTTATTTGTGAACAATATTGCTTAACTCACATGGATGATCCATCTCCATTATTTGTATTTACCAAATCTAAAGATTGGGCAGATGCCGAATTTAAAGAGAGAATTAGTGGAGTAATGAAAAATCCAGGTAAAGCTTGGGAATTACGTAAAGATATCTGGGAAGAGTTCTTAGTAAATGGGTTCTTTGATTATACCTATGCTGAACGTATGAATGAGACAGTTTCATATAAAGGCAAGGCATTTTCTAAAATAGAAGCAATTATAGAGTTGTTAAAAACAGACAACGATACTAGAAAAGCCATACTAAATATATATGGTGAGGATGGTTTTAATGAGGATTGTGATTCAAACTATCTTGGTGGTGAACATAGAATACCATGTTCAATGTATTATGATTTCCTTATCCGGGAGAATGCCAGAGGAGAAAAGCAATTAAATATTTGCTATCACCAAAGATCATCCGATTTTGTAACTCATTTCGGAAATGATGTATATTTGGCATGGAGACTGATGGAATATGTAGCTAGTGAAGTAGGAATTAAACCTGGATATTTATATCATACTATTGATAGTTTGCATAGCTATAAAAAAGATTGGGTTAAGCTTAAGACATCAATCCAAACTGAATTGAGATAACCTCAGAGGGTAATTGGTAATTGAAATGATGTTTTGTTCTGGGAATCGAGTTTAGTAGTGAAGAAATTACCATTACCCTCACAAGGGCCCATAGCTCAGTTGGTAAGAGCAGCGGACTCATAATCCGAAGGTCGGGGGTTCAAACCCCTCTGGGCCCACCAAGGATTTTCTTATTTTGCGCGTGGACAACAGTCCTGGTAAATTCGGAGGTACTAGACAGTAGTGATACAGGCTGGTACCAATTACGGGAGTAGCACAGTCAGGTTAGTGTACTTGCTTTGGGAGCAAGGGGTCGCAGGTTCGAATCCTGTCTCCCGTACTAATTAATAAAAGCTCGGATGGAGAAATAGGTAAACTCATCAGATTTAAGCTCTGACGGTCATTGACCTTGCGGGTTCGACTCCCGCTCCGAGTACATAGTATCAAATACTCTTGTCTTATGAATGATGTTATAATTACCATGGCTGGAAAGGGTACAAGAACAAATAAAGAAGTACCCAAACAATTCTTAAAAGTATCACAAGATAAATACCTATTTGAAATCTCATTAGATAAATTTATACGTACTGGATGCTATCGTAAGATAGTTCTTGTTGTGAATCCAGAGTATGTAGAGTGGGTAAAAAATAGAATATCTAATAACTATCCAGGTAAATTAGGCAGATTAATCACAGTAATACCAGGTGGTGATACTGCACAACACTCGAGAATCTTAGGATTTGAAAGCTTATTAACAGATGAGGAATCACTTTGGCCAAATACAGTTACTTTCCATGATGGTGTAAGAGTTGGTTTCGATGAAAATCTACTAACATTCATGATTAATAATTGTAGGTTTAATAGCACTGCATATGTACCGTATATTCCAGCAACTGGTACATTAAGATTAGATTCTGATAAGGTAGTATATACTAAGGATAAGTACATGAGGCTTCAGACTCCCATGGTATTTCCATTTTACCAATTCTATGGATGTTATAATAAGGCAAAAGGTAAGGGTATAGAATACCAAACAGCTTCTGATTTGTATGAAGACAACAGTGGTTTAGTGAACTATGTAATGGGTAATAGATTGAACTTCAAGGTAACTTTCGCAGAAGATATTGATGTAGTAAGATTATTATACAATCATGAATAATATGAGTTATATTAGTAATCATATCCATAATGGTCATCTAATAAGCAACCTTAGGAGAGAAGTATGGGATATAGAACTAGATATGTTAGATCTAGTAGTTAATATATGTGACAAGATAGGAGTAAAATATTATCTTGATGCAGGTACACTATTAGGTGCAGTTAGACACCAAGGATTCATACCTTGGGATGATGATATCGATGTGGGCATGAAACGAGAAGATTACAATGTTTTCCTTGAAAAAGGTCAGGCATTGTTAGATAAAGATTATTTTTTGCAGAATGTAGATACTGATCCTGAATTTCCACATGGTTTCTCAAAATTACGGAAAAACGGTACTACGTTTTTAGAAACAAGCCAATAACAACACACTAAGCGCCTCAAAAGGAAGAATATATTGATATTTTTCCATTTGATTATTATCCGGATTCAAAAATTAAATCCTTCGTTTTTGAGTCTGAAAAGCTTTTGCTGAGATATAGAATTCGAAGTTCGTTATATATTCCTCAGGACAATAAGAGGAACTTACCAAATATGATTAGAAAAAGTGTCATGCTAATCAGTAGATTGATTTATCCGACTGTCAATGTCGCACGCAAGAAGCAAATGCTTTTGTATCGGAGTTGCGACAGAGGAAAAATCAGAGCAAATATGGGCGGCCCTTGGGGGAAAAAAGAATATATTCCTGCTGATTGGATAAAAACAACAACCGATTTATATTTTGAAGGAATCAAGGTCAGAGCTCCCATCAATTATAAGGAGTATTTATCTCATGTATATGGAAATTATATGGAATTGCCACCACCTGAGAAGAGAATACCCCATCATTATATAAGCAGATTGGAATTTAATAAATCATACGAGGAGGATTAAAGAATGAAGAGAAAAGTATATCGCCAGATATTGGCTATTACACTTGCTTCAGCAATGGCATTTGGAAGTCCTATGGCTGCATTTGCCGAAGAGACTACGGTGAA